>JAABUP010001285.1_pt1 | contig 52598 bp, 93 predicted proteins | sample 5559201 | NCBI WGS metagenome assembly JAABUP01 (sample SAMN10711887, study PRJNA513373) | rock metagenome | isolation source: Antarctica rocks | place: Antarctica | reverse complement strand
GCTTTGTGTTCCGTGTCTCGTCTTCCAAACATCACGTCTCGATCTCTGCAGTGGCGCAAAAGGTGAATCTCGGCAATCTTGGGGTTCGGAACGCAATGAGGCCGAAAGAACGCGCGTTGCCGTTTTTTGGGCGTCCTGTGATGTGCGACTCTCGGCGATAGTTGGCGAAAACGTGGTTTTGCCGTCGTTGATCGATATGCGATCGTGACAGTGTGAGAGAAGGAGCTTCTTGCTGGTGAAATGAGTATTATGGCTGTCATAGGATTACTTTGGAGCTGGATATCTTGCCTTGACAAGCAGTTTGAGTCCTACCCTTCAGAGCTGAGGATTCTGGGGACAAATCCAGCAAGTATAGTGCCTTGAGATGCATGGACAGACAAAACTGTAAAGTAAGCTACAAGATACAGGGCTCTCTTACAGAGTCCCTGGGCGGCAGATACATGTCTCTATCGAGTAAAGAATACGGTCAATGAACACTCAGAACAAGGGAGATGTTCCAAGAAACTTGGCCGCAAGGAAGGGATTCTTGTCATATGTCTTTGCTAGCAAGCTTTATGTCTATCCTGGAAATCCGAGTCCATAGTGAGAGCGCTCGAAGGTTCCCGCCGTATCCCTGACATCGGGTGTGCCTCGGGGAACGTTTCGGTCGATGCGGCAGGGTCGTAGCCGTCTACCATACGCGGATCTTCGTTCTTGACATGCAGTCCAGGTCCATTGATATCGTCCATAGACATGTTAGGGTCGGGTTGATACCTTCATGCCACAATCAGTAAGACCAAGTGCAAAGACAAGTGAGACCTACCGCATATCATACGGGTTGGTGAAGGATGGCTGCTGAGTGGCGAGTATGGGCGAACGGGCTTCGGCTTCCTCGTCGAGGGGGACGACGCTTTTCGGGAACTCCTTGTAGCTCAGGCGATAGCTACCATTGATCGGGTCAAGGCTTACACCTTTCGCCGCAAGCGCCATGCTAGAGACCACGTCAAGCCGAGCGGTTTTACGGATTGAAGGACAGGCCTACCGTTGTTTGCGCCATACGACGATCCGCGCCTTGTTCATCTTACTGTAGATATACCATGCCGCGACGACCGTGACGACTAGTGATCCCGAGAAGATCAGCCGCACACAGATCAAAGTGCTGAGAGCGAGCTTACGAAAGCCGATGGCTAGTACCGAATCTGAGATGATCTTATTCTTTGACGACGTATTCTTTTCCTCGAAGATCACCCCGAGATAAACTACCACGAGCTACATCACGAATTCAAGATGTCAACCTCGGAATGAAAGCTCATCGAGACGAGACACGCACCTGCTTGGGGAGAGTGAGGATACAAGCTATCGAAAAGATGAAGATGTTCATCCCGCAAGTCGCGAATACCGCGGCTACCTAATGTCAGCACGCGGCATAACTCACCCAGTTTGGACCTACTTGTGAAGTGCCTGATAGCGAGGATGATCAGCATCACCTTCGGTATCCGAAGGTTGAGACCACATACCCAGGGATCGCGCTCAGGCGTGCGACGAAGATGACGAAGAAACCTCCCTCACGCACGACATGCGCCATACATGCGTAATTGAGGTTAGTGCGCTCATACTTCTCAGCTCGCGCTCGGCACCAGTATTTGAAGGCGATGAAGTTGCCGAGCTATGACAAAGATCAGTAGTGAGTTGGTTTGGGGACGAGGCAATCCTCGAAAGGGTCACTGACCTCTCCGAGGAAAGTGCCTAGAACAATGGTAAGCGAAAGCGGGCTGAGAGATGCGGAACGCACCAGCTGCGGTGATGCCGAACCCCATCCACAAGCCCCACACTGCTCCGACCAGGATCGCCACGATCTGAATATTCTTGTGAGCAGGCGCACAATGGCCGAGATGGTACGGGACAGACCTCATGACCAAAAAGGGGCGGAAAGGATATCACAAAGAATATCGCTGAAGTTATGTCAGCATGCCGTAGCAGCGGAAGCAACAAGCTGACCTATGGGAATGGCCCAGCCACCTGGCAACCTATGATATGCATGAGTACACCTCCAACGACACGGCATAAACTTGAACGCCCGCTGGAGAGGGTACTCACGCCTTCATCCAATTGGCGACTGGTGTGAGCCAGTTTACGATCTGCCGAGTACATCAGTATGAGCCGCCTTGAAGACCGCTTGCAATAGCGAGTGATGGCGGTTTTGACAACGTCCAGGCGGCTCACCTGATCATGATACACCGTCATCAGGACGACCAGCACCCCGATGGCAAACAGGATCAAGTAGTACACTATCCCCGTCCTGATCAGCCTCCAATCGCTTGAAGACATAATGCACTTACTCCACCACTCTTTCCGAATCCAGAACCTCCAACTCCGCATCTCACCCCAACTCACCAGACCCTTCGCCATAAACTCCCTCTCCGCCTCTTCGTCCTCCTTCGACCATCCTTCCGGGCAATCCTCGCCTTTCCCGGAAAGTACTTGATGCAAGGACGTCTCGGAGGTGAATCGATTACGCGCCATCGTGAATTGGTTTGCTGGGTTGGGATTGGGGTCGGGATCTGTTGGGTAGGAAGGAGCGGGTTGATGTCGCTCATCGCGTCGACGTTGGTAGTGGTATGCGTAGGACTGGGATGGCGGCTGCGTGTCTGAAGCTGGAGCAGGTTGCTGCCAGTCATCGCGTCGCCGCTGACCATCGGGTGCGTAGGCTTGGGAAGTTTGAGCTGTATTCGGAGATATAGCAGGTCCATCATCTCGCCGCTGGTATTCGTATCCTCGGGAGGGGGCCTCGGTGTATCGGGAGTATGGAGCGGGACCCGCGCCATCACGAGGTTGGTAGACGGGCGGGTAGGGGTGACTGATCGGTACTCTCGACGTTTGAGCCATCATGAGATGTGAGTAGACGGGGGAGAGCTGAAGATGTGGTCGATGTTGGAGATAGCCGAGCGAAACGTTGAGCTTAGACCCTCCTTGGTCCGCCTCCGAAAGGAAGTTCACGGGGCTCGTCTCTCTTCCGTCGTCACAGCCTCGAGGCCGAGTTGAAAATCTTTGACGACGAGTCTAAGGATGATGTGTTGACGAGATGCTGCTGCGAGTTGATGAAAACGACAACGCCAAAAGGCTACCCCCCGTCCCGTTGTCCTTATGCCGAGTACGCGACGATTTGGTTCCGTGAAACAACAAAGGCCGAAGCGGCGTAAGCCCGAACGGCGTTTCATTTTTGCCCTGTCACACATCTCTTGCTTCGCGATCACCCTCAGCTGATCTTCTTTCAATGCGGCCTCTAGACACCATAATACTTCGCCATTATCATCCCCTCAGCAATCACGAGAACAAACAATGTCGGGGAATCATTCCGTAAATTCACTGACAGGCCAAGTCGGGCCGTCAAGACCAAGACGTCCACCTCACACACCTCATTAGCAGGAACGGCGGGGCGATCTCTCATGGAGAGTGTGGTGCAAATAGCCTCCACCGTGTCTCCCGAGGCCAGATACCAAATCCTGACGCTCGTCCACCAATATGACCGTACCATTCTTCACTGCGGGCCCGACGACGGATGGAGCGATGATATACTCACCGACAAAGATTGGAAGTCCGACATGCGGAAGGCGAGTCGAGAGGTCGATGAGAAGCTTCGAGATTCGACTCATTCTTCATCTCGGTGAGGGAGGTGGTGAGGTGGGGAAAGACTGAGGTCGGCGCCGTTACCGATGGGCCGTTACCGATGCGCTTGAGTTGGTCAATCAAATAACTGTTGAGCCCGAGCCACCGTAAGTACCTCGACCCCTCCGAGATCCGCAGGTAGCTGATAAGACCATACTTTCAGTACCGATCTCAGCAGAGTGATGCCGGCTCGACTGCTCGACTGCGCTTATGAGCTGATGGAAACAACACGCGCGAGACTGGAAGGCTGGAATTCTGTTGATCGATAGGCTGTCCGTCATTGACTGCGCTCACTCAACCCAGCTCACTTTCCCTTGCCAAGTTGTGCAACTTCTCATACCCTCGACGCCTCGTGTAGTGTACATACAACCTCATGTATCTCATGACCGATTCACCCATCACGAAGCCGTCCTGCTACCTACCTCTCTCCGCGCGTCTCCCCGCCCTCCCCTCCCTCCCCTCCCTCCCCTCCCTCCCCTCCCTCCCTTCCCTCCCCTCCCTTCCTCTCTCCCGGTTCCGCCCTCTCTCCTGCGGTCGCTCATCAACACGTGACACCTCACTACCCCTCGTCGACCTATCCGACCTCCCCGAGCACGAGCCCGAACCCGTTCGCACTAGGGAAGATCCCCTAACCTCCCCCATCCGCTCAACCGATCCCGCTCGACCTGCTTCCCCTGATGTCCTGTACACTGCCGCTGGCGCTGCAGGTGGCGGCCCCAAAGTCGGAGCAACCATTCGCTGATCCCTCGGTTTGGGCGCCGGCCTCGGGACACCCTTGATGACGACATCCTTCGTCTCCCTCCATGTGCCCAGTACCGCATGCCTAGCCTCGAGCTCCTCGGCTAAGGCGCGGCGGGAGGCGTAGATTGCGAATAGGAGGGCTAGGAGGATGAGCAGGACGAAGATGGCTGCAATACCTGTTCGAAGAGTTCGTAAGCTTTTTGATGAGGGTGTGAGGAGGAAGGGGACGGACAGAGGATGATGATTTGGGCGGTTGAGAAGCTCATCGCGACTTGGATACTTGTCGGCTCCTCATCGGTCTCGGCTTCGGAGGTTTGACTGCAGAAGTCTATCGTTCAAGTGTCTAGTCGCTGCTTTGGTGCGCGGGATCCGGTGACTCCATGCCGTGTGAAGAAGGGGTCCAAAGCGCGCCCTTCCAGGAGCAGATCCGGATCTGCTGCCGTCAAACCCCTCGACGCCTCAATCCCGTGTTTGGGCTGTCCTTCCTTTCATCTCCCCTTGTCGCCCGTCACCTGGCGCCCCGTTAGCCTGCTTGACACTCTTCGAGATCCGCGCGTCAATTTCGCTTGTGAGTCTCGCACAGGGACGATGCTTGAGAATACGCTGCATGCTGAACTAGGGTACAATCCGTCCCGACCACCAAAATCCTATTGATATTCCTGATTCTACACCTGACCGATCTTCACCACATCCTACCTCTGCTGCTACCGTTGCTTACCCTCTCCGTTCCCGGTGCTCATCTTTGCAGACCAAAATGCCGGAAATCCGCTACTTCATTGAGCGATCGTAACATCCTGCTTCAACCGATAATGCAACAACATGTCCCCCCCAGCCCCATAATACTGCTTAAGCGTCGCCAGCGTGATCTTGGGATCCACCACCGAGTCCCCACACAGCAGCTCGATCACGTCCTCGGAAGCCATATCGCTATCGGTATTGAGCACGATCTGGCTGGATTGAGGGGTGGTAGTCTGAGCTTGGCCGCTGACGGATCGTCGAAGATTGAGGTTGGTGATGCGCGAGTTTTGGGAGACAACAGAGCCGGTGCGGGCGCGGGACGGTCCCAGTTCGAGCTTGTCATAGATGAAAGCGCAGATTTTGCGGGCTCGTAGCACCCGGCTGGCGGATAGACGAGTAGACCTGCGAAGCATCAGTTCATGAAACTGGATTTTGCGGGCAGCGTCTGCTCACCCTTCTGGCATCTCCTTTAGCGGGCTGCCTGGCACAGGCTCGAGGACGAAAGTGAGCTTGACCGGATCCTTGACCTTTGTCCGGCTCGTGAACAGGTAGTCGAGCAGCCAAAGAGGCGAGTTCATCTCGAGACTCTCCATATCCCGTTCGGTCGAAGATACCTGGCTGCGGTAGGTGACGACCCATGCACCGGCATCCCTCGATTCTTCCGAGATGAGCAGCGAGGTGGTCGACGGCAGGTCGAGTGGGGGTGCTTCCCATGGTGGTGGAGGATGGAAGGGGTGAGCGCGGACTATATCGAGGATCCGCATCTGGGACGCATCGTGCTCGGATAGCTTAGGACCCTGTGGGACCGTTTAGTCAGCCAAAGCTCCAGTCCATGCCTCTGATCAGGGTCACGTACCGTGTCCTCTCGCGGCGCCTCTTGCGATTCTACGACAGTCGACATCGGCGTCTCCGCATTCTTCTTCTTCCCCAGTCCCTTCAACTTCCCCATGAAACTCCCACCTGGTGTCTGAGGTGGGTTTTGTATCGTTCCACCTGGCGTCGGCGGAGCTCTGTCCTCCGGGGCCCTAGACGGCGATGTCTCGGGCTTTTTCCGGATAGAAAAGTAATCTCCCCTTGCGAGGTGATCTGCTGGCGAACTGGCGGGAACAGCTGTGGGCGATTGCGGGATGGCGGAGAGTGGACCGTTACGAAGCGCTTGGAAGGATTGGGGTCCCGGTGCACTGCGGGACATGCCACTCTCCATTTCGGGCAGGATAGCTGGCTTGGAGGCGGGTATAGCGAGACCTGGGGTGTTGAGGATTGGCGCGCTGGATGACGAGGGGTTGGTGAGGGCTCGTTGTCGGTGTGATGGAGGAGCGTTGGGTCGCTCGACGGCAATTTGTGATTGCGATGCGCTGCGTCCATTACTCAAATTGGATGGAACGTTTGATAGCGGCGTTGCTGTGCTCAGTTCTCGCTGCTCGGCCTTGATGAGGCCTGAACGTTCATCAGCGATGCAGCAGGGCAGATGATGACTCGCTTACCTTTAAATAGATTCGCCAATGCCCATTTGCCCAGATTGACTATCCCAATCATCAGCACAATGAACCCGCATATCTACAACAGGCACGCACTCCTCGCATCCTCCTTCATCCCCTCCATGCCCTCCATGCCCTCCATGCCCATCTCATCGGCGTACACCTCCGCGTCGAACACCCTGCCCTCCTCAAGATGCACCACGAGACTCCCGATCTTCGTGTCCACCTGACACCAGGTGATCACCAAAGTCTCCCCTTCCACGCGTTCCTTGACGAGTTCAAGCACCTCTTGAGAGTGCTTTCGGACAGCCGTCGCCGTCTTCACCCCTCGTTCTAGATCAAGAGCTGCCGCGACTTCCGCTGGCGAATACCGACCGATGCAGACGCCGCGGATGATGTTCCACGCAGCGACCTCCCCCTCCGTGTCCACGGTCAGGACGTGCTGACGGTCATTGAGGAGGAGGGATCGCACAAGCCCGCTTCGACCAGCGATGACGTCGTCGGGCTGTTTGCGGAGTGGAGTCGCCTCGGAAGCGACTTCGCGATCCTCGAACTCCATTCGTGCCATCTGAGCCAGAGTCTGCTCCCGGTCGAGCGTCGCAGAGGCTCGGTGTGGGGAGTCGCCCATGTCTGGTTTGAGTAGGGTGCTTGCAGCAGGAGGGTTAGAGAAGATGTCCACGGCTGAGCGGGCGCGCTGAAGCTCGTCCTGACGTGGCGAAAAGCCGAAGGAATAAGGTGAGTCGGGAAGGCCGAGGCAGACTAGTGATTGGTATGGCAGGCCTTTGAGCTTGAGCGAGTGTGCCGGAACAGGCATTGGTCCGTCGTCCGCATTGGCGGAAGAGTCGGACATGAAGGAAGTAGCGATGGGCGCCCCTGAAGGAGTTGCGCGACGCTGCTGAACCGGGTTTGGGCCATTACGAGTCGAAGGTGGAGGTGCGAAAGCGACTGAGCGGGAGTCCCGTGAATCGGTACGGAGCAGTGATTGATTTTCCGGTACGCCGTCAAGTGGAAAGCTCTTGTTCGTGATCGAGGTAGGCGGGAGTTGACCACCGATGGCTGAAGGGACTTTGATCGACATCTCACCGTTGGGTCGATCGTTGTAGGACACCCCATCGTCCTCATCGGTGAGCCGCGTGATCTTCCTTCCCACGTCTCGCCATCTCTTGACATCCGCACTGCCGGTAGCCGACCAAACGAACTCGTCGTCCATCCCGACGATGCACCGGATGCCTTCGTCGCCAGCCTTGGTCTCGGCATCACCGGAGCGGGCTGCATCCCCTTCGCGAGCGAGAACGACGCATTCGCCATCAGAAATGTCGGTGCACTGCTCGACGTCGACGACGCAGAGGTATCCGTCACGCGAGCCCGAGTAGAAGCGCTCGAGACTGGGATGGGTGGAATGGAGAGCCCAGACGGAGGAGGTATGATGGTTGAAGGTATGGAGACAGCGGTGGGCGGCTAGCGACCAAAGCCTGTGAGACGGCATGTCAACATCCATCACGTTTCCTCAGGGAATATGACCTACTTAATGGTGGTGTCCGAGCTACCGGTGAGCATCTAGGGGTGTCAGTGATGAAGCGGTGACCGAGTAGAAAGCCACTTACATATCGACCATCTTCGCTGACAACGACACTCCGGACGCAATCCGAATGGCCGATGAGCTTGCCTATACTTTTGTCGCCAACTCGTGGATCCCACAGTCTGACAACCCGTTCGGGTGTACCAGCGGCCACGACCTTGCCAGCGGGGTCTGGCATCGGGTCAGCTCAGTATACCGCCCATTCCTGTCTATCCTGACTCACCGACACCGAGAGCGTACACACTCCCCCTCTCCCCTTCCAATCCAACACCGCCATAGTCATCCGCCTTGTTCAGATCAATGCTCAGTAGTGGGCTATCTGGATTGGGCGCCTGTACGTCCCAGATCGACAATGTCCGGTCCAGAGCACCCGAGAACAGGAGGGAAGGGTATCTCGCCCAAGCAAGGGAACGCACGTAGTCGCGATGTCGACCAACGAGGGAAGGTGAAAGGCCCGCTTCATCCGAAGCATGAGGTGACCAAGCGCGGATGGTCCGGTCGGATGAGGCTGTGATGACGGTTTGGTTGAGATTACAGAGCAGCATTGCGTTCACCCAGTCCGTATGAGTCTGGGCCGCTTGCCGGAAGGCTGTTGGCTGAAGCTAGGGATCGTCAGTCTAATCCCGTCTCATGGGATAAAAATTCGCACCTTCCGCTTCGCCAGCTCCTCATGATCAATCTCCCATCGATCCTCATAGTGCAGCTCCCCTTTCCCCGCTCTCCTCCGCCTCATCCCATGGGCCACCCTATCCCCATCCACCCCTACCCATCCTTCCCCATCTAACTCCTCGTCGCTACTGTACCCCTCCTCCTCCTCCTCCTCCTCCTCGTCATCTACGTCCGCCCACATTTCGGCGCCATCGCCTATCCGCTCCCACTTCGTTCGTCCCCCTCGGCCGGGTAGGACTTCATATCGTCCTCCTCGTCGACGCTTGTGCGGGACACCCAGCTCCCAGCTTGCAACGAGCCCATCGCGGCCACCGGTGTAGAGTATCCCCCGCGGAGAAGAGGTATTGGCCAGAAGGGTCGAGGTATCAAGCGCAAGCGAGGAGATGCCAAGACAATGTCGAGGATGCGAAGACTGTTTCGGCTCGGGTGGGAGAGGTGACGCGAAAGGATTACGAGATGCGAATGAACCGGCATTCGCTTCTTTGGGAACGAGGTTGGGGCTCGTCTGACCTCTTCGCCGTTCTCCGAGTGGTGGGAGAGAGAGGAGTGGAGGTGGCTCGGAGGGTGAAGGGAGGATATAGGATACCCGACGAGATACATTCGCCATCTTGGATGGTAATGAAGTCGATGGTGGTCCTTGCGGTTCAGAGACGTTCATGCAATCATGAGGGCATATGCCCCGCAGGGACCGGGGTGATCCCTTTGACCCGTAGATGGGGGTCAGGGAGCGGCCGGAGAATCAAACTGACATAAACACACGTCATTTCTCTGCAAGCCGTTATGATTTGTACTAGCTAGCTATGGCTATAAGTCAATGCAGCTTGTACATTGCGCGCCCTGGGACCTGTCTTCTCTATATGCTACCTGTGTCTGCGATCCAGCAATATCCTTGGGTTGCTTTGAGACCTGTCCCATTCAATATCATGTAAGAATGCTTCAGGCGACTGCATCAGATTGTCGCAATGGCCGTAGCTCGTATGTGAAGCTACTTCGCCACGGCACTAGGAGAACATAATGGGAAGGCATCATGTATCGCAGCTGCTGCTTCAGAGAAGGTAACCGTGTAGTCTCAAAAAGCAGCGATCCTCTCAGCGGCGAAACCTGCACGACGTCGATCCGGACGACCAGAAACACCTTGTGCGGATGGGGTTGAGAAGCGTTTCAAGCATGATCATTGCGGGCCGTCCAGTCTCCTTTGAACGACGTCTAGACGATTCAAGACGAGTGATCTCGATCCTAATGAGAGTATGGAAGAGCATCATGGCTGGTTTTGCAACGACAAGCTGACGGCGAAACGCGTGTGATTTCGAGGGCTATAATGCGTCTCCCTGTGGAAAGCGGTGCTCAAAATCCTCGACTTGTGTGCACAGGTAAATCCTAAAACTCAAAGGAGGGACCACTCCCCAGGCTCTGATCAACCAATCCTCCTTTGTCACATCAACATTCCTTAAACTTAGCTGGACCTCGGTCTGAAGACCCTGATCACCCCTTTCTGTCAACTCATTCCCCATCGTTTTACAGCGTTTCGAGAAGCGCAAACTCGCACCCACTATCCTCAACAGCGTCTGATTCAGTATCGAGCCAGTTTCTCGTGAGGCGATGGCGGCGCAACAAAGATACACGCCTGTACCGGGGATGGCGCCGTCGTCGAGCGAGATGAGCCAATTGCGATACGGCGATTATTCTGGTGCTACTGCTAAGGGGTCCAGAGGGGGAACAGGGTCTGGTGAGTGAGCCTTCGTACGTCGTTGCCATGGAAGAGGAGATCGTGGATCCCTTCGCATCCCTTTGGAAGGGAGAGCAGAAGGGATGAGGAGGATGAAGGAGACAGCAAGGTCATCAGATCCGCTTCCTTGGACAATCATTGATTCCACAATTGTCATCATGTCGTCCAGTCTGCTCGTGCTCACAGAACCTTCTACCTTTCCCCTCGTTTGCGTCATTCTCTCCCCGGCTGGTCCGACATTTAGAGCTCGACAACTATTACGGCGGTGACGTCCCTGCTGTGCGTCCCGAATCACCATCCCTCCTTAGCCAAGCTGATACATCTCAGCCTCACCGCTTCTCAGCCTACTCCGACACCCCATCTCGTCCCGTCTCCACCGCAACCCTTTCGGCCCCATTCCTCCCGAATCGCTCCTCCGACCTCTCATCCAAAGATCTCCCTCTCCCACCCGGCCTTATGGGGTACTCCGTTCGATCGGGGCTCGCACATCAGAACGTCCCGTCAGAGGCTTACTGGCCTGTCTCCGATGGGGGGAGATTCGCTCCTCAGCCCGCTAAACGGGGCAGGAAACGGTGGCTGTTGATTGGTGGGATCGTGCTTGGGGCGATAGCTTTGATCGGGATCATCGCTGGAGTGCTCGTCAGTCGGAAGAAAGGAGGTCCTTCGTCAAGCAGCTCGTCGAACGCCAACACGAGAACGTCGAACTTGGGTAATCCGAGTGATTTCGCGAAGGATCCAAAGCTGCATCAGAGCTTCTACGGGTTTGCGTATACGCCAAATGTGGGTCGTTCCTCGGTACGGGCACATTGAGCTGAGTAAAGTAGGATGCTCAACCTCCTTGGTGTGGTACTACTCAACCCAACGTGACGCGTGATATTCAGGTGGCTCCACTCATGTTTTGAGGAATTAAGGTCTAACAACATGATAGATCCTCTCCCAGCTTACGACCCGCTTACGACTGTATGGAGGTAACTGCAATGAGACTGCTTTGGTGCTGCAGGCAATTCAAGATACCAAGGTCAACATGACGATCTGGCCTGCAATTTGTCGGTATTCCCGCATGGCACAACCGCCAGAATTGCTCACGAATAGCCAGACGTCGACTCGAACGAGACTGCGTATACTCAGCAGCTTGTAGCCGTTCAGAATGCTCTCAAAACGTACGGCGTCGACCACATCGAAGGCGTGCGTCTCCTGTTGCACTTCGACCCAAAAGTAGCTGATGAAGTCGCAGATCATCGTGGGCAACGAGTACATTCTCGACATTGCACCAGACCCCACTTCCGCCGCATACACGACAGCCATTGCCAACATCGCGTCAAAGATATCGAGCGTCAAGTCGACCATACAGGGCATGAATCTTGGCAAGACATTGCCAATCGGGACGAGTGATGCGGGTAGTATCTTGTCGAAGGCGCTAGCCAGCGACATTGACTTCTTCATGGCGAACGTCCACCCGTCAGCCGCTACGCTTCTGCCAATGTGCGTCAGCTGATGAAGTGACAGGTACTTTGGTTCGCTCCCGATTGATCAAGCTGCAGAGTGGACCAACAGCTTTTTCCAGGAGTTCGACGTGGTGGGTTTTGCGCTTGTCAGAACGTCCAGATACTGATAGCTTTTTGTCAACAGAGCGTCGCGGCGGAAGCCTCGAACAACCCGCAGACTTACATCGCCGAGACCGGTTGGCCGACCGGATCGCTCAATGCTAGCGATGCAAGCGATGGCGCAGGGAGCCCGCAAGGTGATGCTAGCGTCGCCAACCTACAAAGTGCGCCGACTATTGCACGACAGCCCCATGCTGATGGACCTCCAGCTTTCCTCGACACATTCGTCTGTCAAGCAAATACCAACGGGACCCAGTACTTCTAGTGAGCTACTTCTCTCCATCACATGTGGGCGACATGCTGACGAAAACAGCTTCGAGGCATTCGACGAGCCTTGGAAGTGAGATTGACTGCTTCACATGTCAAAGAAATGCGCTGATGACACTGTCATAGAGCGCAATATGGCGGCGTCGAGCCTTTCTGGGGGTTGTTCGATTCGAATCGGAACCTCAAGAACATCACGATCCCTTCGTGCTCATGAGGTGCAGCGGCGGCTCGTAAATTAGGCGTACTGTGCAGTAAGTGACCGAATCTGTAACGTTGCAATAGCAGGGATATGTGATATGTATACATCCTCGCTTGTGCTAGGCCCGTCCAAGCAGAATTCCGAAACCCCCATTCATGCAGGATAGTCCAAGAAAGATGTCGATCGGCCTGGAACGAGCACGACCTGCAACGCGTGCGCCGCACAAGTGGACAAGGATCATTTCCTCTCGAACACAATCCAGGACGGAGGGCGACTGGAGCATGGTACTTTAGGCTGCAAGCGACCAAGAAGTAGCCAGCATCATTTCTAGCCACGAGCCTTATCAGTACACCAAGAAAATGAAGTGGATTTCCGAGCCACGAGGCCACCGCCCAGCACCCGTGACGCATTGATGCCAGCCTCCATCTCCATCAACGCTTCTCTTCTCTCTCTTCTTTCACTTCTCTCCGTGGCGAAACGACCAAAGAGCAGTCAAGATGGGTTTCTTCGGACATGACGATTCTAATGAAGTTAGCTTGCAACCCTTGTACCTCTTAGCAACTCCGCTGATTTCCGGTACCTGTTGCCCCTTCGTCCTACCTCCACATCCTCCATCTTGACGTCCACAGCGCCAAGCGTACGAGCAGTTCCAAAGTACCCCACCGCGGGCCAAACACGAAGGCGCATTCAGTACGCTTCATTAAACATCCCCTTGGTACCTGCTGATGGAGGAATAGGCCACGAGCTGATCGCCGGCGCGGCGTCCTTTGAGGCGATGCGCGCGTATGAGAAACACGAGCAGCAGAACGGGTGAGCTGATCGTGATCCTATCCCTAGCCATTATGATTTAGCTTGGACAGACTTGATGGTGGCTGCTGGGTACACTAGCTGACGAGAGTGGTGTAGTAAACCCGAGAACTTCATGCTCGCCAAGGAGCTCATTGCGGGTTTCGCTGGGGCGGAGGTCGATAAGCTCATCGAGACCAAGGGTGGGTCTTAGCCCAGTTCTCAGTCTAAAGACCCTCATCACCATCACATCGTCCCACTAGTTCTTTAATTACGTTTCGTCATGCCTTCGGGCAGGCCTTGTGGGCCTCGCTGACCCTCGTCAGGCTTGAACGAGATCGACGCCCTTCGCGCCAAGCACGAAGCGAAAGAAAATGCAGCCCATGCCCTCGCCCAGAGTCAGCAATACGGCAACGTTCCTTACTCTCGCGAAATCTACGGTGGGGTTCAAGGTGACTACGGTAATCAAGAATACGGTGGCCAGCCGGGCTACGGTGGGCCTCCTGGTCCGGGGGGCGGTTATGGTCCGCCTGGAGGATTTGGTGGACCTGGCGGAGGCTATACGGGGCAGGGACAGGGATACGGCGAGGGTGGGGTTGGTTATGGCCCGCCTGGAGGAGGATATGAAGGGCAGGGTGGAGGTGGATACGGCCCGCCTGGAGGGAGATACGGTGGGCCGCCTCAGGGAGGGTACGGTGGGCCTCCTGGAGGGGGCTACGGTGGGCAGGGTGGAGGTGGTCCCCCCGGTCCCGGGGGAGGATACGGTCCAGAAGGCGGTTTTGGGGGTCCAGGTGGAGGATTCCCGGGTCAGGGTGAGGGTCATCATCACCGACATCACGAGAGGAGGGAGGAGTACTAGGTGGAAGCAGCGCTTGCATGGGTTCCGTATGAGAAGAAGCATGAGGTAGATGCATGTGAGAAAGGCATGGATGGCTTAGAAAGCCACTTCGCAGTGGGATTGCCGGAATCACGCTTTAGACCGAGGATTTTCCGGCGCCGATCTGTCGGCCCGCTGACGCCGGCCCGCAGACTGCTGCCGGCAATTCGCGGGAACGAAGCCAGACCGGCCGTTCTCTCCTCTTCTCGTCGTCGTTCTCTGACTCACACTCCTCCATCGTATCGAAACACCATTATGCCAGTCCCGACCCATACACAGACCACCTCGGACATCAGCACCGGTGTAGGTCACCTCAAGCTCCGCGGCCACCATGACGCACCCGAGACGAGCGCTTTCCCAGATCTCGATGCGAACGGTGTGAGTCTCTACCCATCCTCATTCTTTTCTGCTTTCAGCTATTCCCGAACTGACGTCCGTATGTTTTGCAGTTCGCCGTGATCGAGCACGTCATCTCCCCTGAACAAGCCGCCATCTACGTCGATCGTGCGTACGCATGGCTCGAGGGTTTCGGCAAGGGGTTCGACCGCAACGACCGGTCTACCTGGAAAGTCCAGAACCTACCCGAGTTCTCAAAGTGCGTCTCCAACTCTGCACACTATCCAAACCGAATCCCGCACGGGAGGCATTGAGCTGATAGTCGGACTTGGCAGGGGCGGACTGTTCAATCGCCATGGATCTGGACATGAGCAGTTCGCTTGGGATATCAGGAGCGAGCCGGGGTTGATCGATACGTTCGCCAAGATCTGGCGGACCGACGAGCTTTACGTCTCATTTGGTGCGTCCACCTCTCTTCTGGTCGCGGGACCAAGCATTGACGCTGGGTTGGGATGTAGATGGGGTGAACGTGTCGCTCCCGTTCGATAAGGACGACACGGTGGACCGGGCGCCGTGGCCGCACGTCGACCAGAGTCCGATGAGGCGGTTCAAGCACTGTGTTCAGGGGATCATGAACCTCGTACGTGGACTACCACTCCATCTCCCTTCCCCAAACAACCCTTCCTCACTCACCCAATCTGTTTCTCGTCTCAGCGTTTCGATCACGTTCCGCTATGTGGGAGTATTGCTCTGACTCGCTGTGCTCATCAGTACGATAACGGCCCCTCCGATGGCGGCTTAATGGTCCTCGAAGGCTCCTTCGGGCTATACAACACCTTCTTCGAGTCCCACGAATCGGACGCTCCCCCAGGCGGATGGTCACAGAGGGATTCCTACCACTACAAGCCCGAGCAACTTCAGTGGTTCTACGATAGGGGATGTAAGTGGAGGAAGGTGGAAGCTGGGCCTGGGGATGTCATCCTTTGGGACTCGAGGTGTATACATTATGGGGCGGCCGCGGAGGGGCATCGGCCACGAGTCGCCACTTGTGAGTTGGTCTGGGTGTAATAAGATCGGGAAATGCTTATGGGGATTCTAGATGTTTGCTATAAACCGGCGAGCGGGTCGACGAAGGAGATGGACGAGACGAGGAGGTCGTGTATGGAGAACTACGATAACACGGTGGGTCTCGCGAAATTGCGGGGTGGCCGTGCGTCGAGCTGATGCGGATCAGTCGCACGACCCGCTGATGTTCCGTGCGACTGGATCGCGCGTCAACGGCAAGAACACCGAGGACGAGCAGACTCAACCTAGGGTGTTGCCGGTATTAACGGACAGGGCCCAGCAGCTCGCGGGGGTCAAGGCATATTGAGGCGGTTGGAGTACACATAGAGGTCAGGGAGCAATGGGATATATATGGGATTGGGTCACTTTTGCTTGCAAACCCGAGCCGTTTATCTGGAAGTCGACGAGGCAATGATCCCCCTCGCGACCTCCTCCAGATCCATCCCGATCACATCCGGCTTCCCACCCCATAGCTCCCACCACTGGTCCAACTCTTCGTTCCCAAGCGGCGGCTGTTCGCTCAGCACGGCTCCCGTCTTGAAACTATCCATTGGGCCCGGCCCCACATCAGAATCTGTATATAGGAAGCTTGAGAATAAAACAACGCACCCAGCCTTCCGTGCGGCACACACGTCCCACATATGCGCAGCTACGAACCACCTCTCCCCCTCTCTCCCCGAGGTCTGCTCACACAGCTGGGTCGCAGCTTCATACACCTGCCCAAACGGTTTCCCCATCCCGATCTCGTCACAGCTCTGTACACCGTCCACGCATTCTCTCAGTCCTGCCTGGCGGACGTACTCCTCGGTCGTGCCCTTGGAGCCATTGGTGATGATCAATACTCGAGCACCTTCCGCTTTGAGGAGACGGAACCCGGTTTCAAGGCCTGGTGAGGGTGTGAGGGATTTAAGTCTTCCCAAGACGGGAGAGAGGTCGGGTAGGGGCGAGGTCGTGAGTGATGGGAAAGAGCGGAGAGCGTAGGTGAGTGAGCGAGGGAGGGTTAGGGTGAGGATCTTGGAGATTGGCGGAGGGGGTGGGGAGGTGATCGAGAGATACTTCATACCTGGTCAGCGGCTCCATTGTACAAACACACGGTATAGTCTCGTTGAGCGGAATGAAACTGCATGACACCGAGAGTCAGTCAAGAGCCCGGACTTGACTTGAAGAGGCATACCCAATCCATGACTACCATCCGCGCCCCACTACCCGCATCCCTCAACTCCTTCCCGAGAAGCTCTTCTAGCGCATCGACAAGCGGATCAACTGAGAAGCACGTGCCGAGAGCATCGAAGCAGATTGTGGGCGTCATGTTGGCAGCGTATTTTTGGCGATCAAGGCAAGATTATTACTTGCGTAGTTGTTTCTGGTCAGATGAAGGTCGATCCTCCTTTCCGGTTCGGGAGGTCTGTAGTCACGTGACCTTTCGAAGTTTCAAGTCTGTTGCTCTGATTTCCGTACGCTATCCGTCTACCTCGATTCCATTGCCTCGATTCCATTGAGTATGGAGGGTTTCCTGACAGGTACTGCCGATCCTCTCCCCGGAGGTTTCGATGCAGAGGCGGTGGAGCTACGCCGTGCGGAGAAAAGGCGGCGAAAAGAGGACAGAGCCCTAAGAAGAGAGAAGAAACGGCTGAAGAGGCTTCCGAAGGCGAGGATTGACGACGAGGACGAGGAGCAAGCAGATGTTCACCCGGAGAGCGGACCACGGATCGGAGCAGGAGTCACGACGATGACGCCGGAGTCGATGATTGACCCGGTACTGGTCCCTGTCAGCCCGCTTGTTCAGCAAGAAGCTTCACCTTCCTCCTCACCTTTACCCTCCGAGCCAGTGGCAAACAATTCCTCCACGATCCCCGGCCCATCCAAGCTCTGCAAAGCTCTCCGACAGCCAAAGCCAATATCCTCCTCCTCGACCTTCCGTAGACCCCGGCGGAAGGACTCACAGCCGACCGACGACGAGTTCCGCTCTCGCTTCTCTGTCCCGGGGGCTATGGAAGCGTATCTCGCGTCAAAGTGGCTCAACTTGCAGGAGTTGAAGCGCCTTGCCGACGCCGGTGGTTCGCTCCTTGCGAAATCGACGGAAAGTCCGAGGCTGATGGGGAGCCGTGCAGTGATATCATATAAGAAGGGCAAGTTCAGCGAAGGCGAAACGGCGGCGATCCGCCGACATCTGGGACTGTTCTCTCTTGTATGTTTCCCATTTGGTTGAGCAAGTCCAAGTGAGCTGACATCTCAGATCAACCGGGTGAACGAGGACGAGCTCGTCCGGATCATCATGGCAAAAGGGCGCTCAAGCGAGCGGAAGGACTTCGTGAATTTCTGGCTCGAAGTCGGTAGGGTCTACCCTCCATCTCCGCTCACTGTGTAGCTGAAGGTGGGACGGGTGAAGCGGTGGTCGTACCGGGCCGACCAGTGAAGTATGTCAAGGATCATGTGAAGAGGCTGTATGATCCCAGGGGGAAGAAGGGACCGTGGTCCGCTGAGGAGGACGCTACGCTACTCCGGTTGGTCTGGGCCTATCCTGAAGTCAAAACTGACTAACGGGGTGGGATCGTAGGGCATACGAGGTACACCCGAATGAGTGGACCAGGATAGGGGATATTGTCGATAGAACGGAGGTGGATGTGCGGGATCGGTACAAGAATGAATTACAGCACCGCTCCACCCGGAGATCCGGTGAGTCGCCCTCCTCACCTAGTCAATCTTGAGCTCACAGATCCTTGCTAAGGTCATTGGACCAAAGACGAGGAGACGCTACTGATTCAGTGTGTAAAGGAGGCGAACGAGGCGATAGGGAGAGATGCTACGGATGTCGAGACGCCGTGGGATATCATATCAGCGAAGATGGGGCATACGAGAACGAGAACCCAGGTCCGCAAGAAGTGGTGAACATCGCGATCTCCGATCTCGTGGCAGTGCTGATGGAAGATTAGGCAGGTTGAGCTGAGATTGACTGTGCTGAGTAGTGGGTCGACTGAGAAGTTTAATACCTCCGAACGACCGCTTCTGGTCCAGCGGTGAGCCTTGAATTTTCGCCCCTGCAGATCGTGGACGAGCTGACGGGTCGAAAAGGGTCAAAGCGCTGCATGCGGAAAAGGAAAACGAGATCTCATGGGACGAACTCGCTGTTGGCGAGTGGCAGAATTACAGCGGGCGAACGTTGAGGCAGGTATGGTGGCGGATGAAGCGGGGTTTACCTCACGACTCGCTGTCATTTCCTGGTGCGTCTGGGACGTGTACGGGAGCCGCATTAAGGCTTATAACTGATACCTTGCAGAGCTGGTCAGCACCTTGGAAAAGCTTTATCCTGTGGACGCCGAGGTGCGGACGCGGAAGCGGAAGAGAACCGAAGAGCAATTACGGATCGTCAGTAGCGCTGAAGTGGATTCTGAAGACGAGGAGATTGAGGCTGAAGAAACCGTTGAGAGTGGAGATGAGGTGGAGCGTGAGGAAGGCGGATGAAACTTGGAAGGAAGACGTCTTGGTGACACGGCCAGTTTCGCACCGATTCAAGCCGATGTGATTCATCATGTCTACATCGATTTTGACTGCCTCGATCCCTGGGCCGTTCACGATCGCGATGAGGTATCTGCATGTTTGAGAGACACGGACTATGCGCCAGGATGACACAACAACTCGAGGGCATGTTAGAGAGAGCATGATTCAGAGTCGTCTGAGAAAGGGTAATGGAGGTCAAAGGCTACAAGGCTGCACGTCACAAGGCGACAGGCATGCGAAGAAGCTTCGTTCGACAATGAGTAGGTTTTCCAGTCTTCTTCAGCCTCAGCCGTCGCGCTGCATGGGTCGAAGCGTACCGCCACCTGATCCCAAGCAGATTCGGAATGACTCGATAAGACTCGTGACGTGGAACGACAAGATCCCGCCAAGATCAAAGGGATCGCCGATCCATCCGACGCCTGTCTCACCCGGCATGATTCAATTCCATTCCGAGTCCCCACAAATGACCTCGAATGCCAAGCGCCAAATTGATCTTGCATAACGTCCGCGGCAAGTTTCGCAAATTCGCAAATTCCCGCGGGCCCCAGACTAGCACTTAACGTTCATCCGGGCCTCTCCCACTTTCCGCCAGCCGATTCAAAAGCAGCGGTGGGGGAATCTGATCAAGCGCTGTACCTTCTTCACCGGTGTCTGCCTTCGCAGGCATGCGGCACGGGTGTTTTGTCTTGGAATCCCAACGGATCTCGCTGATTGCCTATTGCCTGGATGATGAATACCGATTGGTAGTCTCCGGCTGAGGGGCTATGTGTATACTCACATGTCTCGTTCTCAACCGTCATCGCTAATCCCCAGAACGTTCTTTGTTCTGTCTCCGACCGCTTTTGGCCACTTGACAACTGGAAGGTTGGTCAAGATGGTGAAGAGATCCCATCGTGTTCTGTTTCGTACCGTCCTGTGGGTCTCAGATCCGCATCTCGACGAGGAGGTCACTGACAATTTCTTTTTCAAGTTGGCGGCTGGGTGTCATTTTATGATGTTAGGCCCTGCTGGGAACAAAACAGTGACTTCCGTCTGACTTCATCAACTAGATCGGATACATCTCAGGATGCTTTATCATGGTAGGTCCCCTTCCCTTGAACCCTGGTATCCCAGCTTACATTATCTCCAGCCAGACTTCTTCAAAACGATGGGTGTGTGTGACACCACCATTGGAACAAATGTTCTCTCGCCGTGTGGCCTATTCTTGGCATACATCATCGATCTCGCCACGTAAGTCCCTATCCCCTCTTTGTCCTCACCACTCTCATACTCGCATAGTCACTCGATCCACGGTGCCGCATCAGTCCCTTTCGGCCTTCAGCTCATCTGGGGAATGATGCTCATCGGCGGGGCCTACATCCTGCCCGAATCCCCTCGACTCTTTCTCGGTCGAGGACAGCAGGAACGGGCGCTCAAGTCGATCGCCACGCTCAACGATTGCAAGATGGATGACCCGCTCACCCAGGAAGTATTGGAGGAGCTCGAGGATGCCGTCCGTGGGGAAATGAAGATGGCAAGGCTACATGGCTCGAATGCTTCAGTATCCGTTCCATGAGTGAATGACCTTGCTTGATTAAGATTGAGTTCGACCCTGATTTGGTAGATCAGTGTGGAAGACGATGAATGGGATGATGATTCAAATTCCTCCAGCAGTTGAATGGACGGAAGTTCTACTGCTACGTGAGCGAGACTTGCCTTCTATCGCCGATGTATGTTGATGAGGGAGCGGTACGGTCCCGTCTTCTTCCAAGCGGCCCAAACCTCGTTATCCCCTTGTTGTTCGTCATACCCAAGAATACATGAGCAATATCTCTCTCTGACCCCTCACAGCGATTCAAGCCATTCTAGGCGGTGTCTCCCTCGCCATGGTCCTCCCAGCGATGTGGACGATCGAGCACGTCGGCCGTCGCAAGGTTCGAGATCCTCTCTCCCTCATCCCGTAGAGCTTTCCGAGCTGATCTCGGTCTAGTCGCTCTTGATCGGGGCTGTCCTCATGGCCATATGCGCCGTGATCGCCGCCTTTGTTGGCCACTTCTACACCGATCGAGGCAGCGCTGTCCCCGAAAACAAGATCAAGCTCGGCGGTAACGTCCTCATTGCATTCGCAGTACTCCACGTCTCCTTCTTCAGTCTTCTGTGGGGCCCGACACCTTGTACGTCCCCTTATCCCCTTCTTGTTACCATGATTCATGCAATCGGTGTCAGGGGTATTGCTCGGCGAAACATTCCCGCTCCGCGTCCGGCCGAAATGTATCGCTCTCGGTTCCGCCACCAACTGGCCAGTCCGCCCCTCCCTCTCGGTCGCGACGCGAGAATATCCCTCCATCATATAGGTCTGGAACTTCATGCTCGGCTACTTCTCACCCAAGATCGCAAACGATATTGGCCCATAGATACGTCAATGTGATCCCCTTGTACTTGTCGTTCTGACGTGGTCATAGCATCCTACTCATCTTCTTTGGCCTTCCGATCGGCGCCTTCGTCTACGTCTTCCTCTTCATCCCCGAAACCAAGGGTGTACGTCCTCACCCATCCACGCTCTCATGGACGTGATCAATGCGCCAGATCTCGCTCGAGCAAGTCCGACGAGCTCTATCGCTCCAAGATCCCGGCGTGGAAGTCGACGAGCTGGAAGCCGGCCCATCACCGTGCTATGCTCGATGCGCCCGAGTCGGGACAGAGACCGGAGGACATCATCGAGAAACGTAAGGCTCAGGGAGCTGAAGGCGGTGATGGTGAGAGGATGGTGAGGCAGAGGGGACGTGAGTGGACTCTTGGGTTGCGGGAGATGGATAGCTGACGGGTGTTGTAGTGCTGCACATTGTGCACTGAGGATCTCGTCCCCTGAACTGAGACAAGAAAGCGCAATGAAAGAAAAGTGGAGAAGGTAGAAAATCGTGGAGACGAAAGGAAAGAGAAGCTGTTTACTGTATTTTTGGCTCCGACGAGTGAGCTGAGAAGGGTGGCATTTTAAATCGAGAAGAGAGAGACGTTATATCAACATTTCAGGCGATCGTCCTCAATGAGAGAGTCCCTTCTGTGTAGTGGCGCGTGTAGGGGTTGGTAGATCAGTGCGACGTCGATACTTTCCGGACTAAGCACAGCCAGTCTAAGTGTGAAAGCGAGCATTGATATACGCAGAATTCTACTCTTGAGGCCACAGGCTTAGCACAGTCACGGAACTGCTGGACAGTCTCCATGGACCCAGACGTGCGCTTAGTCGGCGTATCAGTATTTGGAGCGGATTCCATGTGAGTTTGGTTCGAAGACGAAGCATTTATCATAGAACGGTTCTGCTACGATCAGCTGGAACGCGTCTGATTCTTATTCGGAAGAAAATCTCACTCAGGAACCGGAAGCGCCCTAGACCCGAAGGACCACCGAAATTAAAGTCGTCGCTCCCACCCCAATCAATTTTGAACCGTCCGGCGTCTCGGCGTTCATCCTGGATCTCCCATCATCCAACGGTTGCCTCTCACCTTTTCTCTATGGGTCATGATGTCCGCTGGGGGTTATTCTTATCCGCAAGAATATCTTCAACTCGACCGATCAACGGAGGACACTACGGCGCCACTGTCCACTCCCGCAAAAGGCTCGAGGACCGCGAAGGTGAGTGGATGGTGTGAGCATTCATCGCCTCCTTCCCGCTACCATGTCATTCTGTCTGGTCTCATCGCCCCGTCGGTCGGAAGTCTCTGATCCCGTTTCCTAACGTATCCGACCCGGGACTTCATGGGGTAAAGGACAAGGCGTTGCCCCCCTCCTTATCTATGACGAGGTCCGCCGAGAAGCCTGAATTCTCGGCCCCGGAGTTCTCGGCGTTGCGGTGAGGGTCAAATCCCCCTCCTTTACCTCTCAGCTCGCCCCGCGGCCATACATAGCCAACCCCTCCCCACCCCTTTCAAATCTTTGCATTCGCATGTCATCGTTTGGCTTCCCTAACATCGTCACAGAATCACCATCATCAGTCAGAGTATCTCTCGTCAGACTCATCGGTACCGATCGACCCATCCCTCCTTCCTCAGCCATACTCCGTGCAACGACCACTCTACCAGAGCTATCACTCTCACCTCCCACCTCCTTACGCCCCTATCGACAGCACTCCACAACCATCCGATTTATCGTATCTGCCGAACCGTTCAATTCCCTCGGCCGATCGAGCGGATAGATCATCGAAGCGAGGGAGATCATCCAAGAAATCGAAAGGTTATCGGGAATCCGCGGAACGTCATACCGCCATGGTATACCCACCGCCTCCGCCTCTGGGCGGGCTTCACACCCCTCCGCTCGATCAAGAAAAGCGCGTCTCCCTCCCAAGCATGGGATCATGGGCACCGCCCCCGCCACTCCCTTCACCGCATATGAATCAAGCCTCGCCCGGATGGAAGAATGGTCCACCCCCGATGAATCTTCCAGGGTGGAGGGAGCAAGCTTTTGGACCGGAACTCAACTCCACTCCGCGAGGCGCTAAGCGGTGCCATGGCTCGGATGCGGAACGACGACCGAGCGATGCTGAGGAGGTCGAAGCGGGCCTCGCGCTCGCTGGACTCGGGCTGGGCCTTACAGCGGGAGAGATGAAGTCGCGACGAGATAGCGTCACGAAAAAGGTCAAGACGGAGGATGAGAAACCCGCGAAAGATGGTAGGAAGAGCTGTTCGGAGTGCAGGAGATTGAAGGCGAAGTGTGATCGGGTCTTCCCATGCTCCAACTGTGCGTCGGAAAACGTTCCTTGCGACTTCTAGGCTGACGAGGATGGTCAGGTCGGCGACGCGGCTGTGCTCTAGTGTGTCCCGATGGCGATCTGAGCTGTATGCAGGGGAAGCGGCTCGTGCTCGCATCGACCGAGCAGCTACACGATCGAGTAAAGCAATCACCTGGATCTCCGTTTTGAGGAGGCTGATCGGATCAGATCGCGCAACTAGAGGCCGCTCTCTTCCAGTCTCACAGCAAGCAATCGCCAAGGCATCATCTGCTCCTCGCGCCAGAGTATCTCGACGGTGGCTTCGCCGCCCTTTCGCCATCGTACGAGCATCACAAATCCTCCGTCTCACCGCCCGAGCGCAGGGCATCTGCGATCGAGCACGGAGACTCTCGCTCGCCAAAGGATCGAGATTCAACGTCAAGCTTTACCCTCGCGACGCCCAAGTTGGTTCCCGACCGATCGTACCCGCAAGGCCGCATGGCTCTCGAGAGCTTGCTTCTCTGCGAAGATGCTGCCACGCCCGAGGGCAAACGAGAGGACGAGTGGGTTGGCGAGAATGCCGCTCCTGCCATGATTGTGAGTATAACCATTCCTTGAATGTCGTGCTCAGTGATAACAAAAACAGGTCGGCACCGTCGGCAGTGCTACGAATGACGAAAAGAGCGACCGCCACCTCGTGGTCGGGCGACTCAAGAAAATCCTGCGTGTCCTCCCGACACGCGAAGAGACTCGTCGCAAAGCCGAGGGATTCTGGCATACCTCAGTATGGTACAATACCATCCTGCGCCGTGACGAGTTCGAGGCGATCTATGAACCTGCAGTGTACGCGCCGACACCCGCAAACCCGCTGTCTCCGCACAAGCTCGCTTGCGTGCTTATCATGCTGACGCTGGAATCCTATTTCGACCTGTCGAGCGATGAAGAGAAGCCCTTGATCAAGGAGTATTGGGAGGGCGTGCAGATGTGCTTTGATACGAGGTTTGGCTGGGCGGCGAGCGTTGCTGGTGTCCAAGCCCTGGTCCGTTATTCACTCCGGACATCGCGTCTTTGCTGACGGTGAGAAGGGCCTCGCAACCCTGTTCGTCGGGTTTGGGTACAGTGGAGCGCGAGCGTCGAGTTACTACTGGCTGCGCCAGATGACTTCAGCCGCTCAGCAGGTGACTGTTCTCCTTGCCTTACCATGTCCTAGCTGACTAGTATCAGCTCGGCCTACACAAGGACCCCCACGCAACACTTCCCGAAGACGAGCGCGAATTCCGCCGTCGAGTCTTCGAAGAGGTTCGGATCCCCATTGTCTACGGATTCAGGTCCCGCTGACAGCATCGTCAGAGCTACATGATCGACTGCCATGTCAGTCTCACGCATGGTCAACGTACGGCCGTGCCGATCGAGAATGTCGAGGTCAAGGAACCCATCAAAGACACTACACCGCTCCAGTCGAAAAAGTACGAGGTAAGCTAAATTCTCAATCGGTTTTACCCAAGTTCTGACGGTTCCAAAAGCACATGCGCCTGGTCAAGAGCCGGATCATCGACTTTGTGCGTAAATGCTGTTCAGTCTGGTGATTCGTGCTGATTCACTACAGGGTTGCCGCCCCGACTCAGCGCCGGTAGGCTGGGATCAGATCCTTGACATCGAGGGGCATGTGATGGCAGTCGAGTGCGTCGACTTCCTTTGTTGATGAACCCTGCTGATGCAGTGTTGACAGTGTCGTCAACATGCCCGAGGTTCACTGTCCCTGGTTGTGGGGCAAGCAGATACCGGAGGCTGCGTCTGATCCCGCCAATTTCGACCTCGAAACGCTCGAGCAGTGTGTCCTGTCCAGTGAGTGGCGAGTTACGTCATGACATGATCCAACGCTGATATTCTTGTCTCAGTGTGTCACTTCAAGGCAATGAGTACGTTTAGCTCTCTCCCGCGACGGAACCCCTCTGATATCTCCGAAGTGTTCCTCTACCGTCCCTCGCTGCGCCGGCTCATCGCGCGCTTGCGCTCCCAATCCATCGAGTCAATCCGTTTCGACGATGCGGACCGCAAGACGATTTCCATGACCTACAAGGCTTGTCAGGCAATCACTATGACCTCCCTTTGCTGGACTAGAACCGTGAGCTCACCACATGTCTTGGCATGCCGCCGGTACTGATGCGATGGCTTTTCGTAGCATCCTCGCCTATCTTCGCGATGCTGGTCACTATGGGTGCAGACTTTTTCCGCAGCTGTCTCACTCTCGGCGCTTGCCGTCTGGTGCGGACCTCATCTTGAGCCAAGCTTTACCGAGGCGGCGTATGATGAGCTTTGCAAGTCGTGCGATACGATCAAGGAGAACGGCTCGAAGTGGAGTATGGGCGTTCTGGCGAGTTCACCCGAAACTCCCATTTGGTGCCATCAGAAGCTGACGGGATTTGCGTCATAGCTGTTACTGCCAATCCTCAAGTCCCTGGTCACCAGCCGGTTCCCGCAGCTCGAAAGCCGCGACCCTTCGACCGCCAACATCTCGCTCGAAGGCGAAGACATGCTCTTCGCCCTCCTCGGCGGGCAAGTCGACCAAAAGACTCCCTCCCCAAATCCCCACCAAGGACTCCTCACCCAAACACCCCTCCACGATTCCCCTCAAATCACCCTCAACCCCATTCCAGGCGGTATCGGGGACCCATTCCGCCCACTCGCATGGCAGATGAGCAATCCTCCGCCATTCCCTATGGGTTCCCATTACATGGAGGCGGACAGGAGTGTTGAGGATTTGAGCGCTACAGAACTTTGGGGGAGGTTGCAGACTTTTTATGAGCCAAGTCCGGCTTATTGGAGTCAGAATGCGGGTTTTGTGGATTTCCAGAGCGCGTTGGGGTCCATGGGGATGTCGTAGGACTGAGCGGAGGGAGGTGGTAGCGATCATAGGGCAATCATTGGAATTCGGAGTAATATACATCGGGGAAATCATAGGATGGCAAAGATGTAGGATATATGTGAGACGTGGATGTAGCTCAGGCTGGGTTCGAGGACTCTACCGGATGGATGGTCAAATGATCAGCCTGCAGTGACTGTCTCCGCATTGCTCTGGGGACACCCGACTTTCCGTCAGAGGATTATGCCGAGTACTCGAACCCAATTCAGTGTCCCGCGCCAAGCCGTGATGAATCGTACGGCGACGAGATGGAGGTCAACTCGAGGAGCTGATGTGCATAGTCCTCACGACAACGTGCTCTCCCACTCCACCTCCACCCACTCTTCCCCAAACCCCTCACAATCCGCCTCACATCCAAAGACGATCACAGTCCCCCATTCCATCTCGCCAATCCCACTCCGACTCTCCCCATCCCCACCTACATCCCCATTCGAACCAGCCGCAAGTCGGGCAAGCTCCTTCTTCCGCTCATCCTCCGTCTGACCTTTCTTCGATCCTTTGTTCGGGGAACCCGTCGTACTGAGCGTATCAGGCTGGAGTTTGGAGATGAGCTGCGGGACGAGTTGGAGTTCGAATACCCTTTTACCCTTACATCGTGGACAAGCGGGTATGGAGGAGTTGTCATAGTATGATTCGATGTGCAGGTCTTCCTCGGCGTCGTCGTGGGATCTGGTGGCTGTCGTGGGGGCATTGGGGAAGAGGCGGCGGTAGAGCGGAGAAGTGGACGAGTAGGGCATTGGGGTACCACCAAGCTCATGTCTGATACCTGTCAGCTCGAAATTCCATTTCCAAGTAGGGGACATACCGGAGAACCTGCTGAGCCCCGCCATCCGCGTTCTCCAACCGCCTCACGAATCGCTCAAAAATCACGTCCACGTGCTGAGGGAGGAGCTGTTCCCATCGTGCATCCCTGAACTCCTCTTTCTGATCGAGAGTCTCCTCGTCGTCATCGTCGCCGACGGTTTCGATATCTTGCGGTGGAAGAAGGTACTCCTCGGTGGTTGTGAGGTACTGAGCTGGTTGATATGCGGGGAGAGGGGGAATGTGGGTCGTACTGGAGCTGATGGAGAGCTTGGATACGTCAGGCAGGGTAGAGTTGGGAGTGGTCGAGAATGGAGGTTGGCTGTTCGAGGAGGATGAGCCGAAGAGGGGTCGATTCCCGCCAAAAAGTGTCGAGCCGTTGACACCATTCTCAGACGACATCTGCAGCACTCCAGCGAGACCAACATAATCGATGCGAGGGGATGCTTACACTGAAGGGATTGATCCGTGCCCGTTCCCGCTCACTCGCAGCCTCCTTCTCCGTCACCACTCTCTTCGCCTCCACATCCCTCACATACTCCTCATTCCTCACCGAAGCTCGAAACGCCCTGACACTACTCTCCGCCCATTTCAGCCCGGCTCACGCCCTTTTTAAGACGCAGATGACTCACCTCCCGTCTCGTCTCTGACACTTTGGTCTCGGACATCCCCAAACGTGAAGCGTCCGATCATTCTCCCCTCCCTCAGGCGGACAGTACACCTGTACCAAGAGCGGTATCGCCTCATGACACGTTCCGCACTTGATCGATTCTGGAACAGCTCCCTGTCCTTCGCGAAGAGGTGGGAAAGTGGGATAGCCGCCGATGAGGGATATACAGTGGGATTCCAGGTCGGGGTGGTCAGGCGGGATGGGGCCGTCGGGGAGGGCGAGAAGGGTGTGGCTTGTCGGTAAGGAGGAGGAGGAAGAACCGGCCGGGGAGCAGGGTGACATGTTGAGCTACTTGTAGGAGGTATCAGTTCAAGTACTGGGCGATTGAAGAGGACGGAGGAGGCTCGGTCATTCAGACAGAAGTCGCCAAACTAATGGAGAATCGGCACCGTCCCTCGCACCAAACCTCCCATTTCAACCCGCCTTTGATCCCCCTTCAGGCCAGCCACACTCCAAGACGGAGTCAAGCTCAGTATGAGGCGAGGAAGCGGGAAGAGCTGGAAGAGAGATGCGAGGGACTAGGTCTCGTCATCGGTATCATCAAGTCAGACCGAGCTGGGTGAAGCTGGGGCAGGGGTTCTGTGATGACTCACGAGGTGTTTTCAGCTTTAAGCTGCGAAAACGACCCGACAAGCGTGATATTAAGGAGTTTCGAAGATGAGATAGGCTTGTACGAGGAGCGAGTAGTCAAGGAGAGCTGGAAGTTGATGAAGCTTTCGAAATCCCTGTCGACCGGGTTTCAAGAGACACGTGACCTCAAGAAAGCGGAGGCGGAATCGCAAAATATGGATTCTAGCTGTATTACGCAACTAGCTGTAATTATGCGAATGGATAACTCACTCCGAAAGCTTTGAACAGAGCTTCAAATTACAATGCATGGTAGGTAATGTATGCATGGACCCACAGGCACCTGTTCGAACCATCCGTCTTCTCCCTTCGCCATCAGTCAACGCCACCGCCCGAAACACAGGATTCGCTCGAAAGGGACACCGAACACCTCCCATCCCAACAAGGATAATCTCCCGAGGCTGGCTACTCAGTTCGTGGACCACTGGAATGTCCAGACTTTAGTCCAAGCCCGTTTCGACCCCGTTCGATTTCCGAAAGTGACTCCAGCGTTCCCCTTGCGCGGATCTTTGTCGAAGCTTGACAAGCTCGAGCGATCTTGTCGATTTGACCGTCCAGACTGTTCATTGGGTCTCTCAATCAGCGGAGAGTCATCGATCAGCCTATGTGGAGTGTATTCACAAGGATACCACCTCGACGCGCTCTCTGCGAGACCGCATGGGGCGCCTTCGTCAAGATACAGCAAAGAATTGGACGTTTCGTATCTTGTTTAGTGCTTGCAAGTTCTGATAGGAGCGAAAGGGTATTACCAGTCAGCTGACAGAGTTGCTTACTTGTCATATCTCCGGACCGAAGCTCCGCATCGTCTGCCCAAAGCGTGTGCTGCAAACGACGAAACTCGATGGATGTCCTCTCAGTGCTGTAGGTGTCATTTGCGGGCGGCGTCCTGTCGACGTCATTGCCTGAGCTTGACCTTTTGGGTCGATCCTTGGCTGATCGAAGCAGTCACCAATATTCCAATCCTGCGCTTCCTGGCGTGAACGCGACTAGCCCACGTATGCAGTGTGTCGTTGCTAGCGCTTTCACCCTCGAACCGGCAATCCTATATCCATTATCGTGAGGCCTTAACATGTATTCTTCTTACCGGAACAAGAATGATCCCAATCAGATTCATGCCTTTGGGTTAGGCATTTGATTGACCAATCAGAAAAAGGCCCCAAGGAGAATTACACAAAATAAGGTCGGGTGCTCAGGAACAAAGGTACGAGATTTCTTTCTCCAGAGGCAAACCATGCATGTGGCCCTACCACAATGCATTTTGGGTATGTTGGTCTTGTTTGTTCATGACATTCTCACCACGCAGTTCTCTTCGTCCCTCAGGAACTCTTCGCGCACCGTAATGACCTTGAACTTGCTCTTCGAAAATCCGCAGGCGGAATCGGTAGTTGCGAAGCTCGAAAGACAAGCCTGGAGTGAGTTACATCCATTCGCATAATTACAGCTAGTTCTCGCGCAATACAGCTAGAATCCGGGGAAAATTAGAGCACAATTAAGTAAAAATTGTGGATGTCGAGCCGGGTGGTACAAGGGCTGAGGCAGGTAGCGACGGGACCTCTACCAAACTGCATCATTGCAAGCCAAGGATCCGCAGAGACAGCTGCATCACCCCTCCCGCTTATTTCCCGCAAAGTCCATCAACCCCCAAAGTGCAACCCTCCGATCCTTTCCCCCACTTGCCAACCATCTCTCTCTCGGCGGGACTCCATCCAGCTCGACTCCATCTTCCTCCTCGCTATCCTCCGCTCCCAGCTCAAGCGTTTCTGCCACACTCTCGGCATCATCCCCCCCGGGAATTGGGGGTTGGGCGAACGCGAGAGCTTGGACGCTGTCGCGGTGATACGCGAGGGTACCGAGGGGTTTGAATGTCGCTGTCGAGAATAGCCGGATCCTACCAATGTCAATCATCGATCCAGACCAGAAGGTAAGTGACGTACTTGCCATCCCATCCCCCAACAGCGACGATTCTCCCATCGCTAGAAATAGCGACCGAGGCATTCCCGATTTGCTTGACCGAGCACGACGATACCACTTCATTCCTCGTCAGACTCTTCGTAGCTTCGGATGTAAGGATCCTTGCAAAGTCGTAGCGGCATAGTAGATGATCTGCGGAAACGGTGAATGCACGAGACATATCTCGGTCGACGGCCATGGCCATGACTGCGAGCAATCCATCAGCTCATGGGTCGTCCAATTGTACAGTCTAGACGGCTGGATTCTGGAGTGATGGACTGACCAGCTTCGTTATGCCCTTTCCCCTCGGAAACCTTCTTCCACCTCCTCTCCTCGCTCAGCCGGCTATCCCAGCTCCCCTCCCATCCATCTTTCAGCGCGCAGGTCCAGAGCTCCACCCGTCCATCTTCGAGACCCATAGCCAGAGCCAGTCTTGAGTCCAGAAATCGTAGGTGGAGAGACATGATCAGCCCACTCCGAGCTCCTTTCGGATCCACCTTCGCCGGTCGGGATGTCGAGGAGGTTGCCAACGACGCATTGACAGAGGAATGTAGGCGTCTCATCGACGGGAGGTGGTAGATATCGGCAAGCCCGGAGTCGATCAGGTTCGGTACGGCCAGTAGTGCTTCCGCCTCCTTCTCCTTGGCCTTACCCTTCCCATTGCCTAAAAAAGGGGCGAGGGAGAATCGACAGAAATTGAGCGCGTTCACGTCGAGAGACCTATCAGCCTTAGGGTGCTCGTCTTTCACGCCGTGAATAGGCTTGTATGGATGGTACAAATGAATCAGGTTATCTCGCCCATGACTACCTTCCCATCCATTAGTATCAGTCGAGTCCACCATAAGATCAATAAACAGACCTGATTAGTCGACCCTCCCATTCTTCTACACCTAGCACCCCGTCGCCGTGTGCTTGCCAATAGCAGACGAGACGACGGGTGCGGAGGTCGAGGATGGAGATGTGCCCGGTCTGGTCGGCGGAGTAGAGGATGGTATTTGTGGGGGAGAATGAGAGGGATGTAAGGGGGGAGGCGTGGATACGGAGGAGGTGGAAGGGAGTCGGAGGAGGGGTCATGGCGGTAACAGTAGAATTTGGGGAAGCCAGACGCTGATTGTATGGAAGGAGAAAGGATTGCATTGACGTTGGGCTTTCCTTACGTAACACCACCACGCGAGTGACTTATTTTGGTCCCGCCACGTTTCGTCTGTCGGCCGGATTGTTTAGTCAATACTCACCTTATCATTCAACCTGACACACCCCTGGACCCCTGCCATACCTCATTGCTACCACCATGGCTTCTTCCAGCTCTCCAACTACAAAGAAACGATTGAATTATTTCCAACCTACCCCCAAAATGTCTTCACGACCCGGGCAATTGCGCCTACCGGATGCTCGTTCCCCACCACTCACCACTTCTCTCAACTCCAACGCCCCACAATACCCCTCGCAGCACGAGCATCTCCTCTCAACCAAGGAAACAAACTTGAGGCTGAAGATCAAGAGTGCCCTGACGCCGGATGCTCGGACGAGATTGACTGTGAAGCCTGTGGGAGCGAGGGCAGCGGCACCGAACTCTCGGCTTGAAGCTCCGGCTCCTGCGGTCCGAGCGATGGATAGGGCGATTACCCCGAGTGATAGTGAAGGGAGCTTGGCGGAAACCTTGGTGACTGCGTCTCGGGGTGGACTGGGGGATGGAGTGGAGGAGCTGGGCGAGACTGAAGCGGTACTCGTGACAGTTCGGTACGTACGCTTATCGGACGTAGAACTTGACTGATACCGGTGATCCAGGGTACGTCCACCAAACGATTCTGAGATACGGACAGGAGAAGCTACTTCCATATGGACAACACCAATTTACGATCAACATGTCATCAAGCTCGAAAGGGGCAGGGAAGGGGGAAGGGATGATAAGGAATGGATCTTTGGTAAATACTCTCTCAATCTGGGGAGGATCTGGCTCATTCTGTTAGACCGTATACTACCGCCAGAATCGGATAATGCAAGAGCTTACTCCACCTCGGCTCGTGCCCATATCCGCTGTAAGCTCACCTTCACACCCGACGTTCACGCTGACCCCCTTCAGCCGCGATGGAAGGCTTCAACGCCGTCATCTTCGCCTACGGCCAAACGGCATCAGGCAAGACCTTCACCCTGACCGGCTCCCAATCGAACCCCGGTATCATCCCGCTCTCCATCACCGATCTTTTCTCCCAAATTCGCTCCTTCCCGGACCGCGAGTTCCTCCTTCGCGCTTCCTACCTCGAGCTATATAACGAGACGATCCTCGATCTCCTTAGTCCCGAAGCGGGGAGGGAGTTGAGCTTGAGTGAGGGAAAGAAGAAGGGGGAGGTGGTAATCAATGGGTTGACGGAGTGTGCGGTCCGGACGGAGGAGGAGGTGAAGAGGTTGTTGAGGGTCGGCGAAGATCGCAGAAAGGTTGGAGGGACGGACTGGAATCAGAGGAGTTCGAGGAGTCATTGTGTTTTCCGGATAGTATGTCCAGCCTCTCCGAGGGGACCGAGCTGATGTGAGACCAGGTGATTGAGTCGAGAGCTAGGTCGATGGCGGCAGAGGATTCGGGAAGCAGAACACCAGGAGGTCGGCTCAAGTCGGCGGGGGAGAAGATGACCCGCATTAGCACGCTTTCCATCATTGGTCAGTGTTCCCTGTCCGAACTAGTCAAGACTGATTGCTCATCAGATCTCGCCGGCTCGGAGAAGCATACTAGCTCAAAAGAGCGGAATGCTGAGGGGAAGCATATCAATCAGTCGTGCGTGAACTTGATACCGCTCATCCTCCTGAGAGCGGCTCAAGAAATCCTCAGCCTGCTCACTCTCAAGCTCGTCATCTCCAAGCTGGCCGACATCGCCTCGAAACGCAATGTCTCACATGTGCCCTTCCGGGACTCCAAGTTGTCAGCTTTGCTTCTGCCCTCTCGTACTGCTCATGCTGACTGGAATGTCACAGGACGCGCCTTCTCCAACCCTCGCTCTCGGGCGACGCCCTCATTTCCGTCATCTGCACTGTTTCACCATCATCCCTCAACCAAGCCGAATCTCTCTCGACCCTCTCTTTCGCACAAGGACTCAAGCGTGTCGTTCTTCACGCTCAAAAGAAGGAAGTGGTCGATCCACAAGCATTGATCCAGCAGTACCAAAATGAGATCGCGGAGCTCAAGGCGTTGCTCCGAGAGAAGGAGGGCGGTGGATACGACTTGAAGACCAGCAAGGGGGATGTGAGTGGCATCAAACGCAGTAAGAGGGTCTCTGACGGGACGCTACGCAGAAGCAGAAGAACGACGCGATGGAGAAGAGGCTCAACGAGTTGAAGAGCCTGATCTTGACTTCTGTCAACGTCAGCGAACCTCAAGTTGGAAGAGCTGAAGTAAGCGGTCTCTCAATTATCCTTCTGACGCATGCTGATTCATTCAGACCCGTCCACTGAGTCCGACGAAGCTCAAATACCCAAAGCTTGATTTCGATCGATCGTCCACGGAGGTAAGCTGCGCATTCGTAATGCTCGAACGCCCGCTAACGAGGTGCAGCTACACGAAGACCTGCACGCCGCAGAGCTCCGCAATTCAGAGCAGCAGGACGAGATCTCCCGTCTCCGCTCCGAGCTTGAGGCACGTCCTCTACACCCAGAGAAGCGGATTGTCGAGCTTCAAGACGAAGTCTCCGGCCTCAAACTCATCGCCAGTCAGCAATACCCCTTCTCCTCTGCCATCCCGGCCCCCCCTCTCTCCTCCACCCATAGGTTTATACTGATACGCGGGTCACTTAGCCGACTACGAGCGCCACCTCCGTGAGCCGAGCCGGAAAGTCCGTGAAGATGTTGAGCGGGAATGGTCCGTCAAAGTATCCAAACTCGAGGACATGCTCGAGAGTAAGCGTATCTGGGCGAATCGGCTGGATGAGAACGTCCGAGCCGTCACCGCCGAGAACAAGGAGCTCCAACTCGTGAGTCCCCCCTATAGACTACTCATCTCGCAGCTTGACTAATTGGGTGGGTGCAGAGGTGTAAAGAAGCGGAAAGTAAAGTCTTACAGATCATGGAATGGGTCAACGCCGCACTCCTCGATGACCCGGCCTCCCCAACTCGTCCGGTAGTGATAGTCACAGACGACTTCGCTCCGTCTCTGGGACCGAGCGCGAAGGAGACGATCACGAAGATGAGTCGCGCCCAGCTTAGTCATATGGATCTGGCCAGCTTCAGTGATCGGTTCGGGACGTTGACACTTGGCGGCGGGGCGAGGAGGGGTTTGGGGAATGGCAATGGGCATAAGATGTTGAGGGAGGAGAGCAGGTTTGACCTGGCGGGTGGGATGGGGGATGATGAGGTTTTTTGAGGGGTACGGGGACGAGACGAGTCCAGCTCGGGGAGAACGGAGGGGGGGCGGGGATGCTGCCGGGGGGAAGGTGTCAAACGTCAAGCAGGACAATCATTGTACTCTCTTGTATCCCAATATTGATTTTCATTTTTGACAAAGCAGCAAAGCATCAATGACTACATAATGAGCTTGACTGCTTACTACCCCTATGCCTTGCTCTCCTTCTGCGACAACTCCACAGCAAGCTTGAACGCAGCCAACAGCGCTGTCAATTGCATCTTCTCTGACCCGCCCACGGACAGCCTATGTCTACACGAGTCAGCAGAAACTCGGGGGAATTGCCAGCCAAATCGGCTGATTCTCGAATGACGCAGACTCACTCGCATGATCCCAGATGATCGAGCAGGTATATCCGACTCTGTTTCGGTAGTTCCACGGTCTCCAGGAAATCGTACGCTCCAGCTATCAGGTCCTGTAATGCTAGACCCCTTTCAATCTTGAGCGAGGTGATCACTAAGACGACGTCAGCTCTCCTACACGCGCTAGCTATCGCGGTTCGGCTGGGGCAGGTCAGGCGGACTTACAAGAATAGCTCGTCCCGAACTCATCCGACATCATGCTCTCTACTACCCGCTGGATATCTCTTGGATGTGGATTGCCGGTACAATTGTATACCGCAAGCTCATCGACGGTATCATACGCTGCATGGCACGCCTAGGGGAAGCGACGCAGATCAGCCCATCCTCGTAGCGCGGCATCCGGAGTTGAGCGCATTCGCGCCTCCAGGAGGGACTTGACTAACCTGTAAGACATTCAATGCCCGCCGCATATCTCCTCTTGACAGCTTCAGTAGAGCCGCCCGCCCATCTTCCGTTAGGTTCACCCTGTCTCGCTGTGTCAGCTTCAACAATGACCTCACCCAGGCGCACACTGCTTGGATCCACTTCATAACAGAACGCACTTACCCCTCCTGGTCAACTACCTCATCAACTTTCCGCTGCACCTCCTTCTCCGGCAAGGGCGAGAACCGGAACCTTGTACATCGGGATTGGATGGCCGGGGTGATTTTGTTCACGTAGTTGCAAAGTATGCAGAAGCGCACATTTTTGGTGTGCGTTTCGATCACTGTCCTCGCTGGTCAATATGGTCCAACTTGAGGAGCAGGTCATGCGTACCTCTTCGCAGTGCGGATTGAGCAGCTTGAGTCATCATGTCCGCCTCATCCAGGATGACGAGCTTGAATCCCTTCCTACAAAACCAAGAGGTCAGCTCCGGCCGTGATACACAGATTGAGCTTCTCTTCCGTGCAGGTGCGACCCGCGCCCGCGAACAGAGAGCGACGATCGAAAAGACGGCTCACGAGAACAACACCTTGGTCATGGCGAAACTCTTGATCTGTTCGCGCACGACGTCGATCCCACGATCGTCCGAAGCATTGAGCTCGAGGATGTGTTTCCGATAAGGTGGACCATATAGTCGTCTGGCGAGGGCTAAGACTGTCGACGTTTTGCCGGTACCTGAGGGTGAGTTGAGCGCAATGAAGGGGGGAAGGACAGCAAGGCTGACCTGGAGGACCGTAGAGGAGGAGATGAGGTAATCGGCCGGCTTCGATAAACTTCTCAACTGTATAAACTCTTTGTCAGCCCCTCACAGCAGCTACCCAAAAGGCAGAGCTGCCTTTTTGCGGTTTGCGACTGACTGGTACTTGTAATATCCTTGTGCGAGACTACCTCATCAAGCGTATTCGGTCGATATTTCTCCACCCTATCTGAAGTCAGCTCGAAGGGCATCGGATTCCCCAGCAACTACAGGCTGGCGGTCAAACTCCCGAGACTGACCATGGTAATCCCTCTCTCGCTTCCGCAGCCTTCAGCTCTGCCTCACTCATCGTACCCTTCCCATTTCCGTTCTCCGCTTTGGCTTTGCCCTTGGCATTGGACATGAGCACTGCCATAGCATTCCCGGGGACAGCAGCAGGAGCCTCATCGACATCCATTGCCGTAGCTGTCATCCTTCTCTTCGATGAGAATGGAGTAGACACGGGTTTGGGAGGAAGTTGGAGGTGTAAGGTGGAGGATTGACGCAGCGAAAGTTATCGGGTTTGGCGCCTACTGTTTGACCTGGTTGCAAGCCTAATCTTAGCTTCTTGGCCACCCCGACTGCTTTGTCCCGTAAGTTACCAATCTCGAAATCACTCAACCTTCCTCTCAACAATGTCTTAGCCCTCTTCGAGAAGCCGAAGTCGGCTCAACCAAGATGTCGTCTACTCCCTCACGGACGAATTCCCTACTCAAACTCCTCAATCCCTACTCCTCCATGTCCGGGTCCACCATCCCTCACCCCGACACAGACAGCCCTTCCACCATGCTTCTTCGAGAACTTCAGGGGGATGAAGCCGAGGTCGAAGGCGAAGAAGATCCGAGAGACCGAGAGAGGATGAGTCCGACGCCTACACCTACCAGTCGACCATCCAAGCGTGTACTCAAGTCGCCTAGTACCTCTTCGGAAGATGAGGATGGGGAACCTCCGAGGTCTATCGTCTTTGGCGGAGCTCGAGATCCTCAGACGCCGAACAATCCGATTCGAAGAGCTTCAGATGCGGCGGAGGTGATGAGTTCAGGTCCATTCCGACAACCTGGACCTTCTTCTTCTTCGGCATCAGGCAGTACCAGTCCCGGACCTTCGACTATCTCGGTATACGCCTCGGGCATGGACAGGACCTCTCGCGATCCCTCGACTTCGCCAGAACATGTAGTCTCTCCCCGTGTTGTTCCGACATTCCGAGAACCACCTCGTCCGGGACCTCCTCGACGTCAATCATCCGGTTCGAAGAAGGTGTCAACTCCATCACCGCGGCTGTTGAACGGGCAAGGATACCTCGACCCGACCATTCCCTCACCTTTGGACAGGAAGGGAAAGGTGAAAGCTGGAGATAAGGGGGGAAGAAGATATCATACTGTCCCGAACGGCGAGGATGATGAGGAAGAGCCACACCTGGGGCGATATGCTGGATTGGGGATGGTGAAGGGAGGTGGGACGAAGAAGACTGGGTTGGACGCGCATGAGAAGGCGTTGTGGAAGTGGGTTAATGTGGACGATCTGGATGGGTTTCTGCAGGAGGTGGGTCTGGCTGTCCGATTCAGCTTGGTCAAGCTCTTGTGAAGTGCGGACTGACTCATATTGCAGGTGTACGCGTATTTCAAGGGGAAGGGGATATACTGTATCGCGCTGGCGCGGGTCCTCAATCTCCTGTACGTGCCTTTGCTGCCATATGGCTGAAAGGCTGAAGCAAAGTACAGAACAACCTTCTTCGTCATTGCATTCTCGACATTCCTAAACTCATGTATCGATTATTCCGCTCTTGGGTCCACAACATCCGGAACGGATTCGATTGGGCACCTCGATGATGTTCTCATCGGTCAGTGCTTGACAAGGTGAGTCCTCCGAGTCACTCAGGCCACAATACCTGACCGGACCTAGAGGCTCCTTCCCACACATGCTGTTCATATTTAGCGTCACAGGCTTTTACGTATTCCAACTCATCACCTTCGCCCTCTCCCTGCCGCGATTACTCGAGATGTACCGCTTCTACACCCATCTGCTGGGCGTCCCTGACGTGTGTCTTTGCCGCGATTGAATGACACGTCGCGCTGATAGCTCTCCTTAGACCGACGTTCAGACGTTGCCCTGGACTGAGATCGTCCGACTGATTGGCGAGATCCGCAAACACAATCCAGTCACCTCGCTGTCCAATGGCCAGACCAGCGCTCTTGCGGACATGGTGGGTGAGGATGTCAGCAAGGCGAATGAAAAGAAGCTGGATGCGCATGACGTCGCGAAGTGCGTCATCTAAACCCAGGATCCAATTCCTCCGCTGATAGTCCCGCCAGTCGCATATTGCGGCAAGAGAACTACCTCATCGCGCTTTTCAATAAGGAGCTACTCGATCTCCGTGTACGCCTACCCGTCCCTTTCGCTGCCTCCTCACTTGTACCACCCTCGCTGCTGGCCCCGCCATCCCAAGCTGCGCTTCCAACGAACGCGGGCGAACGCGAAAGGCGATTTATCAGCTTCGGTGCGAACACGCTAACGAAAGCGCTGGAATGGAACCTAAGATTCTGTCTTATGGGATACCTGTTCGATCAGAGGGGACAGGTCAGGAAGGAGTTTGTGCGAGAGCGTCGGCGTAAAGATCTTGTTGATGGGTGCGTTTCTGTGCTTGCTCATCTACTATGCGCAAGTTTGACCATGTCTAGGCTCAAGCGGCGATTCGTATTCATGGGGATCCTCAACGCCATCTTCGCTCCATTCATCGTCGTCTATCTCCTCATGTACTCGTTCTTCCGATACTTCGAGGTGGGTCAGGCTGCATTGAGTCCAGCCGAACTGACGGCTGCTCAGGAGTATCACAAGAACCCGTCATCGATTGGAGGCCGACAGTATACCTTATATGCGCAATGGAAGTTTCGTGAATTCAACGAGCTTCCACATCTTTTTGAGCGGAGGCTGGATAGAAGCTATCCCACGGCGAAGGAGTACATCGACCAGTTCCCGAAGGAGCGAACGGCGCTCATCATGCGGTCAGTCTGTCGTATTCATACACCTGTGAAAGGTGAGATTCTATTCGGAGACTGACCAGGAGCAGGTTCGTCGCTTTCATCGCCGGGTCTTTCGCTGCTGTACTCCTCGTGGCCTCGCTTATCGATCCCGACCTTGTGCTTCACTTTGAGATCACTCCACACCGCACGGTGCTATTTTACCTCGGTCTGTTCGGTTCCGTCCTGGCCATCGCACGGGGCATGGTGCCCGAGGAGAACCTGGTCTTCGATCCCGAGGCTTCCTTGCGGGAAGTGGTGAAGTGGACACACTATCTCCCGGGCGAGTGGAGGGGGAAATTGCATTCACAGATGGTCGGTATAGCCATCGTTTCGCGGTACTTCCCACTGATGCAAAGTCAAAGGTACATGCAGAGTTTGGCAACCTATTCGCGCTCAAGATCAATATCTTCTTCACCGAACTCCTGTCCGTCCTCCTCACCCCATTCATCCTCTTCTTCACCCTTCCACCCTGCGCTGGTGCGATCATCGATTTCTTCCGGGAATTCACCGTTCACGTAGACGGCGTAGGCTACGTCTGTTCCTTCGCCGTCTTCGACTTCCGCCGACATGGCAAGACCGACTCGGCCGAGGAGAAGGAACGGTCACGGTGGCGGACGAACGAGAATAAGATGGAAAAGTCGTTCTTGCACTTCAAGGCGACAAACCCGGATTGGCAGCCTGATCCTGCATCTTCTGTCTTCCTTGACAGGCTGAAGGATCAGTACTCTGGATCAGTATATGCTACAAAGGGCTTCGGGCTGGAGGATGCGAGTGCGAAGCTCAAGGAGAGGAGTCAAAGGTATGATAGGGCGTACGCGAAATCGAGTGTCCTTCTCCGAGGCAAGCTGGCGGGAGTCGGGGAGGTGCAGGAAGAGGAAGAGGATGATGGAGAGGAAGGTGATGAGGAGGAGGAGGAGGAGGAGGAGGTAGAAGGGTGGGATAGGAGAGTCCAAGGGAGAGAGGAAATGGATGGGGAGGGAGATGAGGGAGATGAGGGGTTTCTGAGGGATGTGGGTATGGTCGGGCTGTTGCAGCAGGTCATAAAACGGTGATGAGATCTGTTGTAGCGGGCACTCGCATGCAGCCTATCATGACGTCGTTGCATGAGCAGCACAAGACTAGAGTAACGATAATATTGGATAGCCGGGACAGACAGGATCACCGGAAGTAACAGGACTCAACGACGGGACCCGCGGTGATTTCCTGAGGCGGTATAAATCGGCGAATCAGGATCTGGGCAGGACTCATTGATTGACTCTCCATGTCCATGTTCGTGTGTTCCTTTTGCAGTACCGGAGGCGAGATCGAGGGGGAAGGCAAGATGTGGCTCGAACTAGGCGTGATCACCGATCCTTCCGAGTCAGACGATATCGAGGAGATAGATCTGATCGAGTGAGATGTCACGATGTCTGGTCCCTTGACCGCACTACGAGACCGAGCCTTCTCGTCAGCAGAGGTGGAGTACGATGAAGAGGAACTCTGACGTTCTGAGCTCGTATCCGTATTGTCAGTATTCGAATTTGAGCGATCAACATATCGTGCCGTTCTCCGCAGGATCGGAGATCGCGTTGGAGGGCTCGGAACTCGAGATCCATGCGGGATTTGAGCATCTGGCCGAGTTTAGAAGTCAGTCGCTTGGTTGATAGGAAGAGGAAGGTAGATCCACCTTTGCTTGATGGTCAGGCTTTTGGGCCATGGTTTGTTTTGGACGCATTTGGTTGGAAGATGGAGGGCGAAGAAGTGGTCTTTTTTCGACGCCAGTTGTGGTATCGTGATTGCCGAGGCAGGATTGGTGCGGACAGAGAAGACGGATTCAAGCGCAGAGCGTCGGCAATCGAGGATGGAGACGAGCGAGGTGATGAGATAATGAGAAAGAGGATTGGGAGGTCGAAGAGTGTCTGATATTGGAAATCGCGCGATCGCTTCATGATGACTCGATTATTTGGACTATGAATCTCGTTTGAGGACCGTATGGTGAGTTGACGAACGAGGAGCTGATCAGAGTGAGTTAGAGGAGTGTATTCCAAGTCCACAAGCAGATGAAACGCGTCTCCTGACATTCCTGCCATTCCGTCGGTTTCGGGATCGTCTCATGAAACTTGATCGACGCAGCGCCACTCGGAAAGACACCTGATCATCAATGACCTTTGGATAAGTCTGCGACACGGTGACGGTGCAGGCCTGATGGTCGTCTCAATGCCGCATGCCCGCAGAAAGCAATGTCCGCTGCGGGTGCTGACATACATGTCTGCCCCATCAAATCTGCTGATCAGAACACGTCCTCCGCCATCGGACAGTCCACTGTATCATGCTCCCAGCTCTACCGTCACCACCGTAATCAGCAACCATCCCGATCGATCCAGCCTCACACTCACTTCGCAGTCCGCACAGTACTTCCCCGCCTTCCCTCCTCGTCCAGCTAACGGACTGGGCTTCCCATCGCCTCCGCCCAGTGTGTTCCCCGCAAATACGGGGCACGCATCCAGATCATGTGGTCCATCGCACAGCTCGCACCGGTCCGTATTCGCTGTCTGGATTGATGAAGTGCGAGAATGCGTCGGCTCGCTTGGTACTGATGAGCCCGGGTCGCCCTTTGACTGGCTGCGTAATCTGGTAAGATCGCACTCGAGTTCGGTGAGACGGGTCTCGAGCTCGTCTTCGCGGTAGATCTTTGATTCGACAAGGGATTCGAGCTCGGATAGTTCCCGGTTGAGCTGGACAGAATCAGTCTACGTCACCTTGGAAGCCCCATACCCACCTCCTTGATGGTCTCCACATGAGCTTGGATGGCAGCTTTGGCGTCAAGCAGCTCCTTCTACGTGCCTCAGCACAAGCACGAGCCAGCGAACTGGACAGACGTACCGAGGAAGTCCCATTCAACCGCTCTCCGCCATCGGGCATCTCGTTTGTCTCCTCCAGCAGTTTGACCTCCTGTGTTAATAAGCTTCATACGCCAATAGAGAAAGAGTTTCACCTCCTTGAGCAGTCCAACCTCCTCTAAGACGGACTGATACTTCTCTTTGATATCGGCGTTTTCCGCCGAGAGCTCTTGGATGATATGCTGAAACCCGCGAAGCTTCTTCTCTGCGTCATCTGCCGCTGATCCTGTGGACAAGCGAGTTCGTGGTTCCCGACCGGTAGGCGTTGATGGCGCCGGAAGACCGTTCTGGGCATGCGATGCAGCGGCTTGCTTAAGCTGGACAATGTCAGCCTCTTCGGTTTGCGAAAGTCTGTGGGTCCGCTCACAATCGCGGTTTCGGCCTCGAGCGAGGAGATCTTGAAGGCGAGATGTGCAGCATGCGCTTCGGCTGCTTCAGCAATGACAAGCTGAGCTTTGAGGTCCTTGACTTGTGAATCACTTGCGGATAGAGCCTTCTCGGTTGCGGTAGCTGTCTGGAGTGCGGCCCGCATACTTGAAGCTTCCTATCAGATCATCAGCAAGGACGGAACCCTTGGCTTGATCACCCACAGCCGCTTCGACCCTCAGACCTTCGATCTCCGCCCTCGCTCCCTCCAATGCCGCTTGATTCTCCTTCAACGCCCCTTCCAGCTCTCCGATCCGTCCTTTCGCTCCATTGGCTTGCTCTTTCAGCTTCGAGATCTCCGCCTTCAGGTTGGACCCCTGCTCTATCACGACCTTCTCCACGTCTCGTGACTTAGCGAGCTTGGCCTTCCAGCTCTCGATGTCCGTCTCCGCCTGGAGTCGGGCCTCCTCGAGCTCTTCTTCCAGGTGGTTCAGCTTGTTCTGGAGATGCTTCACTTGCGCATTCAAGGTCTCATTGTCGATCTCGGCGGCAGTGACACGAGGTGACGGCGATATAAGCGCAGGTATCGTTTCGGCCTCTTCCCTGGCTTTCTGAAGCTTCTCTTCAAGCGATCGATTCCGATCTTCGAGAGTACGGATCCTATCCTCGAAGTCGAATTGCTTGGTCTCATATAGCGAGATAGTGGCCTAAATTCATCTGATCAGCGAGGGCGTAGGCGGCGTGAGACCGGACGAACTTGACCAGCATGGGTCAACTCCTCGACCAATGCCCTCATCTCCGAACCTTCCGATTCCGCATGTTCGGCCCGCTGCTGCATCCTCTTTACCTCCGCTCTCTTCGCTTCCATTCCCGCCTCCAGCTCCCCCGCGGATCTCTCCGCAGCCAATCGCATCTCCTTCTGCAGCTGCGACAGAGCCTTCTCCTTCGCAGTAACCTCCTTTGTGTGCCCACTCTGCACAGCTTGTAGCTCCTCGGCCAGTCTGGAAGCATCCGCCGCATCAGCCTGTGAGGCGGACAACTGCTGCCTAAGCGAGTCAGATTCGTCCTTCACCCTGTCCACCTCCTGCTCCAAAGCCTCGATCCGCCGGCGCTCCGCCTCGCCCCCGAGAGTATGCAGTTCATCCTCGAGCAGCGCGTTGCTCCGCTTGAGTTCCCTTATCTCCTCCTCGAGCTGCGCTTGATGAGCCTGCATCACCCGATTGACCTTTCCCGGACTAGGTGGAGGAGGCATATGGTCCATGGCTGCGCTCGGTCTGGGTCCTCTCGCCTTCGGAGTGGCGAAGCTTCCGCCCAGGCTTTGTCGACCCCCTCGAGCTGGAGTGACACCGCCCATTGACACTCTCGATGGCCTAGGCGTGGTCGTACTGGCTGTCAGGCTGTTTGGGACTGATCGAGCGCTATCTAGTTGCTTCGCGGTCATCCCAATATACTTGCTCGCTCGTGATCCGACAGTAATCTTGCTCTCTGCCATCACTCCGTTACTGCTCGTGCTATTCCCCAAAAGCGTTCGTACCGGCCGAGCTTCCTCGAGCGGACTGTCATTATGCATGTCCGCTATGCCCAAGCGCCCCTTGACGGAGCTGGAGACGGCTCGGGTGACACGAGCGGGTGTGGTCGTTGTAGGTCTGGACATATGCGGGTCCAGTGAAGGTGTAGCTCGGCCATGTAGGGAGTACGACGCGTGCGACGAGGCGAGCGAGCGATGAGAGGAGGCGACGGAGGATGGTCGGGAGGGGCCTGAAGTCGGGGCGGAAAGCTTGGACGCGAAGACGAAAACTCCGCACTGAGGTGGACAGCTGAAGTATTCGACGCTGCACCGACAATCAGCTCGATCATCTCGTCACCAGCGGAATCTGGTGACTCACCCATCTACGCTCCCATCATTCTTCCCCTTTCCTGCAAAACCTCCTTCCAGCTCCACGCCCGACCATACACCCTCCTTGAATTGCGTCTGCCCAATGAATCTCAAGGTCCCTTCCATTCCCAGCCCGCTCATTCGTACCCTCTCCCCAACCACCGGCATCCATCGCATCCCAGCTCCCTCGTGTGCATTAGATGCCCGAGATTCTGGTCGACGGGCATAGGGTGTGGTGGAGTTGGTGGAAGAAGCCACGGACACTCGTCGAGGTGTTACGAAGTTCCCGCCAGCTGTTGAGCCAGATACAGACTGCCTAGCAGATACAGGCGGTCTCCCTGAACGGGAGGACAGCGGTGTCGTCGGATGCGAGAGCCCTAGCGCTGAAGGTGTTCGAGGCCGTGTTCCCGGAGTACGAGGAGCTGCGAGACTCTGTGCTAATCCAGCTCCGGGGTGGAGGTACGAAGCTGACATCTGCGTAGGGGTATCCGGATCCCCTTCTACCTCCTTTCCTCTCAGACTGCTGGGCGGACGATTCCGTAATGCCTCTTGGAGAGCTCTGTCCATCGCTTCGTCCGGGGTGGACACACCGGAGGAAGCATGACTTGGACCGAGGGAAGAGCGAGGTCGTCTGTGAGTTGGTGTGGGGATGCCAGTATTGGGTGGGGTCATGCGACCGGGCGTGGAAAGGGTTGGAAGACGTGACATATTGAGATGGAGACCTCAGGTGAAGATCAATAACCTTATGAGATCTCCTCCGATTCCGAACGGTGAGAGGGGAAGGCCCACACGTCAAAGCAGAGGAATGTGAAACTCCGTCCCAGTATATATTATTTTGTTGACACCAAACGCGTGCAGGCCTAACCTGGCATTAACGGAGATTTGATCAGCCGCCTATTTCTCGAACCTTGAAAACATGAAACGCTACGGTCAATGCTCGGTCGATAGGTTGAAGCGGCCTCTAATGGCTCAAGAAATGACTGATCCGTCTTTCGCCGAGATGGAAACCCTGTCCGCCGATATCGTCATAGCTGGAGGTGAGACCGCATACTTCCGCCATCTCACTTCTAAATCTGTCATTCCAAGGCGGCATTGCAGGCTGCCTCGTCCCATGCCGTCTCGCCGAAGCCTTTCCGGACTTCTCGATCATCCTCGTCGAGAACGGTGCGGATAGCACGGATAATCCGCAGATCAACAGTGCGACTTGTTTTTGAACATGATAGCCAAGCTGATCGGCAAAGGGCCGTTGGATCGCGTCTTCCAGGGTTTCGAGGGGACACCGTCAAGTAAGCAAGTCAATCATCAAGATCACTGATCATTCACAGACAAGGCGTATTGGAGTCCGCCGAGCGAGGCGGTGTGGCTGGCCGGCGAACGATCGTACCCACCGGTAACGTATTAGGCTTAGTCAGTCATCCTGCCCCAGAAGCTGATCAATCAGGGGAGGATCAAGTGTCAACTGGATGGTGAGTTTTGAGAAAAAGCTACGGAACGGAGCTTATCGTGCAGATGTACATGAATGCTGCGGCATCTGACTTTAAAAATTCTCATCAGCCAGGATGGACGGACTCTTGAAGAGCTCAAGCCCTACATCAGAAAGGTCAGCAAGCCCTGAGAGTTCCTCAAGCCGACTGAGCAGAGCGCCACTTATCATCCTTCCGACCGACATTGAGGCTAGTCATTTCTTATGTACGGGAGAAATGCGAAGAGACAGTTGGCCAAAATTACCAAATTGCAATTGGGTGACTCTCATGCGTCCAACTTTCCCTTAGCTAAACGCGAGTGAGACGACCGTTCGAAATACACCCTCTCGCACAACTCTCATATCTAGGCAACCGCCGCGGTCGGCTTGTTGAGCTCGTGATATGCTGTAGTACACGCCTGTAGCTTCCTTCTCGCGGTATGGAGACTCGAAACAGATCAGCGGATCGCAATCCTTTTGACCCCTGTACGGAGCCTCCTTTGGTCGGGGGTTGATCTTGTCCCTCGGCATCGCGCACGGGTTATGATATGTCGCGAGGCAAGCTTCCATGTCACATTCGTCCAAAGAATGTGGTTCGCCGGGCGTGAAGCTCCCTGCAAATAGGCGAAGCTGTAAGAGAGCGAAAGGATTGTCTTCAATCACCGTCTTCGACGTTCATAGCAGTTTTCGGGCATCTCAAGTAAGTCTTTTTTGACAGACGAACGACCTCCCTCCGACGTCAAATGGGTTGACGGACCAAAGACTATAGATCGCCATAGGTCAAATCGTTCCTAACGAAATCATGACACTGAAAGTCCAAACGAGCAGCCGGAGGCGGCTCGAGTGTTCTGTGGGGTGCTTACGGAACTTGTGTAATCCGTCTGCATCGAAGGCGATTTGACTGGTCGAAGGAGAACCACACGCCGAGTTCTCTCTAGTTTCTAGTTTCTAGTCTCTACGCTGCTGTAACAACCCCACCCTACCTCCCACCACCAATAATAGCCTTCCGTCTCATCCGCCCTCCCTTCTCCCTTCTTGCCCCTTACCGATCGCTTTCCCTGCCCTCTGGTGCCGAGGCTAAGGCCCATGCTTTGTCCCAAGCCTTCGCCACACCTTTTCTCCGAGACTGGGGCCGATACGATTGACGGAAGGGTCGGGAAGTGCTTGTCGACTGCTTCGAGCTCTGGAGCGAAAGTGGGCCGAAGGGGCGAGAGGATGTGCTGCGATCATCAGCCCAAAGCATGTCGCATGTCGCGAGGACATACGAAGGTCCCGCCGATATCGTCTTCAGGACCGGAGGGTGGGCGTAGAACCCAGCTGGCAACTTGTCGAAGCAGATCCGCGTGATTTGGATCATACACGCAGTCCGACGCTAACACGACGTCGAAAGGTCGATCAAGGAATCGTGTGATCTCCTGAGCCTCTTCGGCGCCACCTGACGAGCTGGTACTTGCTTGCATGTTTGCGGGTAACGTCGCCCAGTCCAACTTGGCGATGTGTAGTCCGGAATCTGACGAGTTATCGGTCAAGCTCATGATAGCTGCTCCATCCTCGTTTGTATGCGGGGGGGAGTTGAGGTCGACGCAGACCTTCAGATTTGACAGGACGTCGGGATGAAAGTCGGTCGCAACGACCAGGCCTGGTGATGTACCACCAGTGCCTAGTGTGGCATGGTGCAGGTCAAGTAGTTTCCGGCACAGGATGGAAAGGAGTCCGGTTCCTGCGCCAAGCTCTAGTACCCTGATACTCTTGTCAGGCGGGAACAATCCGAAGTCCGTAGGTCGCATCGCCATTTCCCGACCAAGGAGGATCGCACTACCCCATGTCTGGACACCGACACTGAGATGATCTGCCATGGGTGCATCGTGGAGAAGTATCGGGATTGCAGGACGACGACGTTTACGTTTACTGCGTCCTGTCGAGAATGCGCTCTCTGGCGATGTGGAGATGTCCGAAGTGGATCGGCCAGTGGAAGTCCGAGGACGCCTTCGGCAGCCCGACATCTCTGGCGAGAGGGAGGGGTCCGGACGACGGACGAAGGTAATAGGTGAGGCGGGGGATATGGAGAGGGAGGAGAGGAAGGTAGTCGTCTCGGGTGAGAGGTCGGGGTTGGTAGGACGGGCTCGATTAGACTGGCGTAAGGCTTGCGAGAGTGACGGGTCGACCGGAAAGAGCAAATGCCGAGTCAGAGACCCAGCAGCTGATCACCATGAGTGTCACTGACTGATCGACAACAATACGCACCGCTCGTCCCCGCCATCATCGCCAGCACGGCCGTAGCATCCCTAAGTACCACTTCGATGCCCTTCATTGCCGTCATCGCCCCGTCCGCAGCTACAAAGCCGTGGAGATCCTCGTGCGCTTCGTGCTCCTCAAGCCAACTTTGAGCTCTTCTCACCACCCCATTAAGCCATCTCTCCGCCCAGTCCCTCTCGAACGGCTCGAGGTGATCTGTCGATGCCTCTGCTTTCCCCTCTGACGTCTCGTCATCCCTTTCATTGTCCTCGTCGTGTTCGAAGATGGTGTCCGCTATCACCGGCTGCCTTGAAGGCGACCCGACGACCAACCCCAAGCCCAGCCCATCCATCGTCTCGGCCAGCCCAGCGCTAAATCTTCGCTCCTTAGTCGAACGTGGTGAGTGGCTGCCATCATCGAGATCGGAGACATCGATCGGGCGAAAGCCACCATGGATCGGCGGCAGGTACAGCTCCCGCAGAAGAGCGATATGACCGAGGAGTGTGTGAGGTGAGAACGGCGAGAGCGTGGTTTGGTCGCGGTGTAGGTAGGGCAGGAAGGAGCTCGGTACCGCTTCGGCCGGAAGGGGAGTTGGGTCGAGCATCGCGCCGAGGGGGAGGGCGGGCCCGAGACAGGCTTCGATGCTCTCAAATCATCTTGTATGGGATATACAATGGGTCGTGCAAGATGAAGTTAATCTGTTGAGTGGACGACTTGGATTTCGCTTTCGACCGGTGCCTTTTCTGAACTTCTCAGATCAGCTCATTCATCCGTCAGCCTGTGTTTGTCTGATGAAGGCAATATAGTCCTCCAGCTGATGCATGCTGTATGAAGCCCCGGCACTGTCCCAGAGGTGAATATGTCTGGAAGGCGAAAATGGGTAAGATCAGTCCAAGCTCCTACTTCGCCCGCCTTTCCGTCGCTTCTTGCTCTTCATCCCTTCCACGCCCGGGCTCTGCTAGGCCTTCCGCATCATCCCCAGTTCCTCCGAGATCTGGTGAACCTTGCGCCTGCTCTTCATGTTTTCGCCTCTTCCTCTTCACCGCGTTGCCCTCAACATCGTCAGTCCCCCGGACTCGCTTCCCATCCCCTTCAAAAACGTTCGGCGTCCCCATTGTCTCCTCCTTCAGCGCCCTTCGCGTCGCCCGCTCCATCTTTCTCACCCGTCTCTGCTCCTTCGTCTCGCCCTCCTTCGCTAATCCCTCTCTTCCATGCATGCCGTCTCCCTTGATCGAGGACGGTCCAGCAATGCCGACCATAGCGCTGTCCTCCTCGGCTTCCGGTGTCGCGTCGGCCGAGAGACTCGCGCTCGTACCCTTGAAGAAGCGCGAGTACAGACCTCGCCTCGCGACTTCTCGACCCATCCTAGCCGAAGGCGAGAGAATTAATCGGGGAGCCGCAAGCGGGACTGCTACTACAGCAGGCGGTCTAGGAGCAGGTGTAAGCGAAGGGGAAAGTATATTGGCTGCTGTAGATGCGAAGATACTGCGAGCTGTGATTAGAGTCGCAACTGTGATGCAGTGAAGAACGGACTGATCCCAAAACGGCACGGCTCCATCACGATCCTTGCCTACTCCAGACAGGGTCTTCTTCCGTACTACCGGTAATGGACGAGTCGCATGGCCGTGCTTGAGAGCTAGCGGTTCTCCATCAGCAGGCAGCCAGAGGGAGGATGACGTAGGGACGTACCGGTGCCTTTGCCTTTCCATCCTTGCTTGTACAGATGGGTGGCCGGGTCGAACTTGGTGGTCGTCATGGCCAAGGGCGGCCGAACACGCCAGTCGGACATCATGCAGGAGGAAGTATTGGTTAGGATTTAGGAAAATTCTGGGGTTTCATGACGATTTCCTTCATCCTCCTTCATCCTTTCAGTTTCCCCTTTGACGGAATATCAACGAGCCTTTCTCACCACTCGTAGTCACCGGTAACCTTAAGATGGTGGAGGCGTCGTCTTCTACCGTCGCGAAGCCGCGAGACGAGCTGCGGATTGGACACATCACCGAAGGTCCGCGCTTTCTTTCCCTTGAGCCCTAGGCGAGCCGGCTTGGCGTCGCAGAATGTGGCAAGGACAAAAGCTCACGGCTCATCAGACGAGGCTTCACTGTATGACCGTCAGATCAGACTGTGGGGTCTCGAGGCTCAGGACCGGTATCTCTCTGCCTTGAATTCGCCTTGCCCAGGCTGACGAGACTTACAGGATGCGATCCTCGACTGTTCTCCTCCTCTCCCTCCGGTCCCTCGCACACGAGACAATCAAGAACCTCGTCCTAGCTGGAATAGGGAGGCTGATCGTCATGGATGATGGTGTCGTCGCTGAGGAGGATCTGGGAGGGGGATTTCTGTTTCGCGAGGAGGACGGCTGTGTCGGTTTAGAGGTATGTCCTCGTTTAAAACGTCCCACTAATCAGCTCGAGACTAATGGGTACTCGCGTAGCGAACAGCATCTGCTCTACCACAGATATCATCCCTCAACCCACTCGTCTCGCTCACAGCGCTGCCGACATTGACACCGTTTATACGCGATCCGAGCACGGCTGCGGCAACGGTGGATCAGGGGGATGAGATGGTCGATTTCTTGCGGCGGGAGAAGGTGAATGTGGTCATCGCTTGCGACTTGGAGAGACATGAGATGGTGGGTCTCGGTGCTTCGCTGGGAACCGCTACATGAGGCGGGGCCGTACGTCGACGAACCCGCATGCTTATGGACGTCCAGGAAGTGATTGACCATGCGGCGAGGAAAGCGGGAGTGATGTTCTATGGAGCTGGGACATATGGGTTCTACGGATACGTCTTCGTGGACCTGGGCCAGGCTTACGAATATGTGTACACGTTAAGTGGGCTCCAATCACGATAGCACTTCAGTTGCTGTTCAATTGATCGTAGTCGCTTGCAGTATTGATCCTCAAACAGTCCTCCAGCTACGAAAGAACATCCTTCACCCGGACTCGCCAAAAAGACCCTCTCCTACCCTTCACTCTCAGCTATTCGGGACTCGTCTAAATGGCACTTGCCATCAACGGAATCAGCCAAAGGGGGAAGTCCTTATCGTGGTCTTACGAGGAATGCGACGCGAGAACGAACCCCGGGAGTGGCTCTTGGCATCCTTGGTCAGCTCGTACATCACCTCTAGCCGGCTATAGCTGACAATGAGTTCCTCTCACAGCTCTGTGGGAATTTCAAACCCGCCATGAAGCCCTGCCGACCAGCAAGGAAGGCGAGGAGGATGAGATGACCGAGATAGCAGAAGGAATACGGAATCAGCTCGGTGTCAACGAGAGAGCCCTCCCAGCTGTCGATCCCGACATGATCCAGTACGTGTCCCGCAGCCTCCTTGCCTCCGCTCTCAAGCTCATGCATCTCAGCCATCTGACCAATCACGCAACCCACTTCTTCCCGCCCAGCGTCGCCGTCCTCGGCGGTCTTCTCGCGCAGGACGTCCTCCGCGCTCTAAGCAAGAAGGACAAGCCGATCGTCAACCTCTTGGTAGTGGATTCCATGGGAGGTAGCGGGACTGTGGGGAGGTGGGCGATGGCCGAAACGGTCGATGCGTGATTGGGGACGTCCAGCATGAGGCTGAGCGTTTAGGCATTGTGCATAGCATATCATCATAGAATCATCGCATGTCATTGTCATATATCGTCACGTCGTTAAGCCTGTCATGATGCGTTCGCGATCGGCTCCGTCTTCAGCCCATTCTCGCCCGGATCTGGGGGCTTCTCCACTCGCCTAGTCCCACCGATCAGCTCATAGTCGGGCTTGTAAGATTAAGTCGACACGCACCAAGTCTCATGATGTCTCTTGCCCACCCTCATCAACTCCCCAATGAACGCTCCGTCGCCCAGTCTATCCCGAAACGCCTCCGTCTGTAAGAGAGTGAGGTACACCAAACATGTCGGGTATCTATTCACCACCATCATGATCATGATCATGATCAGCCACAACCACTACTGAATTTCGTCGTCCGGAAGAGGATTTTTTCCCCGCGGGGGGGG
>JAABUP010001284.1_pt1 | contig 52600 bp, 77 predicted proteins | sample 5559201 | NCBI WGS metagenome assembly JAABUP01 (sample SAMN10711887, study PRJNA513373) | rock metagenome | isolation source: Antarctica rocks | place: Antarctica | reverse complement strand
CAGGGCAGGGCAGGGCAGGGCAGGGCAGGGCAGGGCAGGGCAGGGCAGGGCAGGGCAGGGCAGGGCAGGGCGGGGCGTAGCAGGGCAGGGCACATTGTATCTGGCCTGCTTCCCACCTTGGCGTAGTCATCGCCCTCAGCGCATTGAGTCATGACTGGCACATCAGTGCCATCATACCGAAGGTTCAGGAAGCGCTCTGTATTCAGCTCATCCCGCTTGAAACCCTGCAGCCACCCATTGCATTTTGTCAGGACTCAGCGAGGCCATGAGGCAGGCTGATGTGCACAGCATGTCGCTGCACAAACATGGCACTCAAATTTAACTGTTGAGTCACCACACTGTATGCATTCAGGTAACCATGAGGGTCAAGGCTACAATCTGAATGCAGTATCATCACACAAGGGGTTGACTGATGCAAAGCCTTTGCAAGGTGGGATTTCAAAAGAGCGGCTGCTGGAGTAGGGCACCAGACTGGCCCCCCCCAATTGGGGAGGGGGACTTGTCAAGAATGTGGAGTAGAGTGTGAAGCCTGGGCTGACCTGTTCGACCAGCTTGTCCTTGGCAGCCGCCTCTAGGCTGTCCAGCCGTTTGTTGAGCCCTTCTAGAGAGGTCTCGTCCAGAGCCTCAGCCGCTGGTGCCTGCAGAAAGAAAAGTTTATGCTTTTCAGCGATCATAATGGGAGCCTCCTAAGGCGGCAGCCTGGAGCTGGTGCCTGCAAGAATGACATTGATCAGCCATGATCCCACCCCACAGTAAAAACAGCTGAGACTGATCCCCGGACGTTTCTGAGTTATAATACATCAATGAATTGGTCACTTGTCCAGGAAACAGCAATGAGATTTCTGTACCCTGAGGAGCTTGTGTGACACCTTGGCAAGCACTTTGTCTGCATGCCAGCACTGATCAAGGTTTCAGCTTGAACACTGCTAGCAGTCTAGCAGAGGATGTTGTACCAACAAGGCCTGACACCACCAACCCACCTTTTACTAACATGCAGAGTGTGATTATGAACCAGTGCACTGCCTGACCATAGCAAGCCTGTGTGGCCACAACAAGCCAGCAAGCCTGTGTGATAATAAAAAAGATAACAATGGTAACAATAATAATAATGTTAATAATGATAATAATGATGATGATATAATAATAACAATAATAGTAATTCAACCGCTTTCCAGCTCATGATGAGCTAGGTACGTGCAGGACAAGTCTTGTCTCCCCAAAGCAGAGAAGAGCACAAGCCTGTGTGGCATTGAGTGACCATAGCAAGCCTGTGTAGATGTGTTGCACACCTGTTCTTCTGCCACTACATCAGCAAGGCCGATGCCCACAGCAGACAGAATGCCGGAGTATCTGTGGATGAAGATAGTCTTCACGCCCAGGGAGCGAGCAATGGCACAAGCATGCTGTCCCCCTGCCCCCCCAAAGCACGCGAGTGCGTGCGCGGCCACATCGTACCCCTTCATTTGGGTCAGGGCTCTGATGGGGCGGCACATGGTCTCATTTGCCACCTTGATGAATCCCATGGCAACCTGGGGATACAGCACATGGTGGTGACTAATACCTGGAGGTGTGAGCAGGCATGTGCTGTTGAATCAAAGAGGATCAGCTTGGCTAATGATTTTGTTGAGGCAGCAATCCTGCTTTGCCCACGGTAGATGTCAAAAGATGATCAGCAGACAAGATGTGACTGTGTCAGTCATCAGTAACCAAGGAGTGATGCAAAGCAGATGTGGTACTTCCAACGATTTTCTTTCAGGTTGCATGTGAGATGCATAGGCTGCAGCCATGTATGTCGCCAGAAGCTTCTAGTGGAGCCACAAGGAGCCATAAGCTTCTTATATACAGGACAAGTTGCACCAGTGAAATAGTACAACATGTGGTTACGCACACACACCGGATAGATGTATGCGCATAGACATGGACAGACTTACAAAGACGCAGAGACAGAAAAACAGGTGGACAACAGAAATCAGCTGTGCATACCTCTTCAACGCTCTTCTCAGGCTGGCCAGTTGACTTGGCCTGTTCATTGACCTCATGAGCAATCTTCTGTAGGGCTTTTTTGGAGGCCTCAGCATCCAAGGGCTGCTTCTCGTCCTCCCCAAAGATAGAGGGGAAGAACTCGGGCAGAATTCGACCCAGCACCAGATTTGCATCTGTGATGGCAGGATATCCATTCTTCCTGCAAAGACAGGCAGCAGTTGGACGGGCACATACGCATTGGCATGATGAAAAGGAAGCTCGACGTTTGTGGATGCAGTTGAGCTCAGGTTTGCAGCCTGAATGTGATAAGCGTCAAGTCTGGATGTGAAGGTGACTTCTGAATGTGCAGCATGCAGAAACGCCTGCTATGTGCCAAGTACACAAGATGTTCTGAGCGTCAAGACAGAGAGCCTAAATTTGCTTGCACTTCAAGACCCTGAGCCTTATACGGGCAAAAGGAAAGGGAGAAAAGAGAAAAAGCAGCGATGGCAGGTCTCATACTCTTGCTCAGGCTGACACTTTTCGGACACCTTTACCTGTTTCTTGTGTATAAGCCTGTGCGTTTAGCTTAATTGCTCTTGACTGGCCCGTGCAGCTTTTGGTGCTGATGACCATGTAAAAATTCCTGACTGACCAAACAGGACAGAGAAGAGGCAGACGACAAGGGAGATGGGAAACAGCTACGAGAGATGAGAAGCAGCTGAACAGGTCAAAGAAGAAGAAGAGGTGTGCATGACCACAAAACCCTAAAGAAGAGGTGTGCATGACCACATCCCCTAAAGAAGAGGTGTGCATGACCCTAAAACCCTAAAGAAGAGGCGTGCATGACCCTGAAACCCTGAAGAAGAGGTGTGACCTGTAGCAGACGGGACCAGGGTGGGCTCCAGCAGACTCAGGGCCGACTTGGAAGATGCCTGCCCTGAAGAAGAGGCGCGACCCTCCACCAGCAGCAACTGTATTGATGTCCAACTGTGGGGCTTGGATGGTGACACCTGCACACACATTGTGACAGACTCAGTCAGTCCAATAGATGGTGTTCTTACTAGAGGTGCCTTGTATGCTTTGGCTGCAACGCTAGAAGCAATACATTCAGGTGTGATGTTACTGGAATTGGCCTACAACAGGAAAAACCACTGTCACATTGCACAAGGAATGCCATTGCTAACAACAGATGTGTTGCTGTCCAGTGAGTACAACAGCAGATGTGATTTGTGACCAAGATGTGCTGCAACCTACCATGGAACATCATGCATGCAAATGGGACAAAAGGAAGACATGGTAGACAATCGCCCTTCTGGCCATCAACACACAAGTCACAAACAGAAGAAGGAGTGGGCCGGGGTTGTGAGGATAGTTGCGGTGGAAGTTGACCTGCCAGAGTGGCCTCAAAGACATGCTCATAAGAACCAGCAAATCTGGAGACATCAGTGGAGGTTCCACCCATATCAAACCCGATCAGCTGCAGCTTCTCAGCATTGTAGCCGTGCCACTTGGTGGTGAGGGCATAGCCCACGTAGCCCCCAGCAGGGCCGGACAGAACTGCCCTGTGCCCTGAGAATCGGTTGGTGGGCGCCAGGCCTCCATCTGATTGCATGAATGACAACTGCACGTCCTTCAGGTCTGAGAAGCCGGATTCGAAGGTTTCAATGTACCTGCACAGCAAATGAGATTGTTACAAAAACCCTACCAGCCGGAATCCAAGGCCGCAACTTTCAAGTCATATCCTGTACATGCAGGGTTGCAGTCAAAGCCAGAGAGCATCAAAACAAAGACAGGCATGCATTGCCTAGCTTGGAGGCTGGTGGGATGCACAGCCAATGACATACTTGATGAGTCCTTCATAGGTCAGCGTGTATGACAGCAGGCTGTACTAGGTATGTATGACAGCAGGCTGTGGAATGCATGTCTGCCAGCAGGCTGTACATTGCATGTATGACAGCAGGCTGTGAAATGCAAGTGTGACAGCAGGCTGCATACTGCATGTTTGTCAGCAGGCTATGCAGTGCATGTGAGAATGTATGACAGCAGGTTATACAAGTAGGACTGCAGAAGAGCAAGGGACAAGCCATGCTTGACTTCACGATTTAAGACATGCATGCACAACAAACAATTCACACTGAGATGTGAGAGTGACAGATATACATATAGCACATTGTTGTGTGTATGTATACAGCATGCATCAGCAGCAGCAGTTTGTCCTCAGCAACAGGAACAAAGTGGCAGGAAAAGGAAAAGGGGGAACAAAACCCACTCTGGGCATCATACAGTCTAGATGCAAGGAGAGCAGCAGCAAAGGCCAACCACTTGGGTGTCCACACATGCCACCGGCAGCGACAACTATGGGATGCCATCAGCATTTAAACCCTATGCAAACCCTTATATATATTGGCCCTTAAAAATAAAATAAAAAAAAATGGCCCTAAAATATACATAAACCCTCAACCCTAAGACAAGACTTGACGCAGGGCGTACTTCATGATGTGAGGGGTGAGATAGGCATCAGCAGCAGCAGTGTAGCCTCTGGGCACCATCTTGACCATAGGCATGACCTCACTGGAGAGGCTGATCTGGGTGAAGCCCATGCTCTTGGCCAGCGCCCCCACCTGCTCCTCGTGCTCTGGGAACAAAAAGGAGTGCTTCAGCACCACTGCCAGACTGGTGATGCCATTGTCTAACACTTCCTGCAGCAACCGGGAGCGCATGTGAATGGTATGATCTTGTTGTAATGGCATTGCAAGTGTGGGCGTGTTGTTGTGGCGAAATGCTTCAGGAGCACTGCCAGACTGGTGATGCCATTGTCTAACACTAACTGCAGCAACCAGGAGCGCCTGTGAATGGTGTGATCTTCTTGTAGCATTGCAAGTGTGGGCATGTGTTGTTGAAATGAAATGCTTCAGGAGGACTGCCACCAAAGTGGTGATGTCAGTATCTAGCACTTCGTGCAGAAGTGTTGCCAGTGTGATCCTGTCTTCAAAAAAGGATGAAGGGATGCTATTACAGGGTTTAAGGGTTTTCCTGGTACAAACAGGAGCGGTTGTAACCAAAAATGATTTTTTGTGATGCCAACAATCTAGTTTGGTGGGAGGGATGCTGCAGCACCACTGCCAAGTTTTTTCTTTTTCCATTTTATTTTCCATTTTATAACTTACAGTCTGGTTTGTGGAGCCAGTTGTGACTCATCAGACATCCTGGCTAGAAAGCACAGGTGTATGTGGTGTGCGACAAAACCAAGCTAGTGGGAGTTCTGTTTGAAAAGGAGCTTAATGCCCCATTGTTGGTAGTGGACCAAATAACAAAAAATGCTGACCAAGTGGTGATGCATCGCATCCTGTAGCTCTTCACATGGTACCCAAGCATGCATGCGGCTTCAGAAGGCTTGTGTCAGTTCTTGTGATATGGCAAAAGTCAGCCAAACAAGAGCCGATGCCCCCTCATGGGGTAGGGCCTTAGTCTCAGCAGGATGTGCAAATATATGCTGGCAACCATCAGGTTGTGCCTTGTGAAATAGGCCTACCACGATAAAATATATATACATATGAATAAGTATAATAATAATAATGATAACAAAATGAATATATAGCCAGCCGAACCTGGAGAGCAGATTTGAGGGAGTCCATGTCAGGGCTGCGCCGCACAATGCCCACCTCCCCTGTCTGACTAGTGATCTTCTTCCCCTCAATTGGGTAGATCTCAGAGTCGCGCGTGGGGTTCTTGCCAGCGCGCTTGGAAGCCTCCTCCCCCAGTGGCAGCACAATCTGCGCAAGCATCACACAGGCAGTGATGTACAGGAATGCACATGTGTAGATGTGAAGACCATAGATATTTACTATACATGAAATGATTGACGCACACACAGAAAACGCATGGAAGCTCAATGTCGCATGCAGCCTGTCTGCTTTGCTCAGCCAAATGGCAAAGAGATCTAAATCAAAGTCCGCCTTTGAGGTGCCAGTCATTAGAACAGCAATTGATGCATTGCACCTGCTGTTGCCGATGACGCCTGCTGCTGCTTTGGTTTTGATGTAGATATGTTCAGTGCCTACATGAATGTAGCTGCAAGATAAGTAGGAAGGCAATACGCTTAATGCAGCCACAGCATGAATGCCAACATCTGGTCATGCCAGGCTATCCCCCACTGTGTTGCTCCAGGGTTCAACATGAGCTAGTATATCATTGGAAGCTCATGGCTGCATGGCAAGCACTATGAGCGTAGACTGACCTGTTCATCGACTTCCACCACACTTTCATATAGTACATCTTGCAGCTTGATTTCCAGGTCAAAGATGCGAGGTCTGGCTTGGTTGCCAATGTACAGCAAGTCCTTGAAGCCCTTGGTTGTGACCAGAGCGCAGCGCTCTCCCTTGCGCTCCAGCAATGCATTGGTGGCCACCTGCATGCATTTCAGTGGTGAGATAACAATGATAACAATAATGATTGACAGGCGCTCCAGCTACTTGTTCTTGCCAGGTACCTACCAGGTGTGCCTAAACCCTAGTCCTGTGAGTCAACAGTGGTGAAATGCTGTTGTCAAGCATGTTGACTTGCATTGACTGCAACCTTGAGAGCAACAAGAACTTTTGCATGGCAGCTTGAGCTGCAGGTCACCGGTGAGCATATGTTGCTGACAAAGCGGCTTTGAGCAGCACTGCAGCATGTAGACAGCAGCTTGTGTATGTGTTGGCAATAGCACTGGCTGCATGCTCAATCCTTACAGTGGTGCCCATCCTGATGCTCGATATGCGGCTGGTATCCAGCTTCTCATCTCGCGGATGCTTCTTGCCAGTCAGTTGCTCCAGAATACGTCTAATACCCTCTCGTGGTGCATCTGGGTAATTTTGGGGATCCACAGACAAAAGCTTCAATGCACTGCAAACATGACATTGTGTCAGCACAAGTATTCTTGCAGAAAGAAGTTGTAGCGGGATATGCGAATGACAAATACACTGTGCGCTAAAACAGGTGCATGCAAGCTGAAACCCAAGAGCATGCAAGCTGAAATTCTTCTGCAAGCAGTGTGATGCTTCTGCCTGAGCTGTGCCTACGTTTGTTTGCTACTGCCATCGGACTGTGGTGCCTGTATATCCAGGTCAAAAAGAGGCCCGTCAGTCAAAGTTACGCAACTCAGAAGGCGACTCTGGCAAACTTAACGCCAGCGGTTCGCAGCGATAATCGCCATGATCGCACTCGTAGCGCACGACATCCAAGAAAGACTATTATACCTCGACAAACACATCCGTAAAAGTGCCGCCACGGTCTATAGAGAAGCGCAGGTCTCTGCCAGGCATGCTGTCGGACCGGTTCAGTTGTGCCGGGTGAACAAATATTACGAAGTCTGCAGATCAGAAGTGCCTGAGATTCTGACTCTAGCTGCAGGACACTTGACTAAAGTACCATATACGCGCTGCATAAATATGTCAAACCCTTGCCTGTGCAAACGAGTCAGGAGATCAATGTTAGTCATCAGGTTCTCGTAAGGCATGCATCATACAGTCAAAAACTGTCCAAAACTGTCCTTGCTAGCAAGACGATTCGTGTGCTCAATCTGACTCGCGGTACGGCCAGGTAGGCCTAGTACACCATCGAATGCGTCAGTAGGTGGGACCAGTGCGGCAGACATTGTCCGTAGCGCTGGCTGCAGAGCTTGATCAAGCTTCAAGAACCGGACTTTCCGTTGACCTAAGAAACCTGTTGTCAGCAGGAGGGCAAGTTTGCTGCACAGCAGCAAGCAAAAGCCATAGGTAAGCAGGCTTCAAGAGGGCAGTGCTGTCTGTAAACACAGGCCGTTTTCAGTATCCAGTTTGTGAAGCAATGCAGTGTGTTGTGAGCCAGGGCATGTTTATAGGAGGCAAGGAGTCTGCTTGTTGAGCAAGCTTTGCTGTCAGTTGAAGCAAAGCTTGTGCAACCAGCAAGCCCCTGCTTGCAGTGCATCACCTGCGGTTGCCACAATATTTGCCAGAGTGGTTGTTGTTTGGCTTTTTATCTCTGACTTAGATGGCAAACAAACACAAAGACAATCCGCACCTCAGTATATCTGCGCCTTTGGCTGCATCAAGGCAAAGCAAATTGCTCTACCCCTAGCTGACAGCTGAATTTCAATGCTACTCCTTTCAGATTTGATCACATAGCTTCCAGTGATGAGCTGATACCAGGGCATTTGGAATATGCTGCCAGGTACAGCAATGCAAATGTTCGGACGCAGACTCTTGCTGCTGTGTGCGTGGGCTGCATTTTGACATAGCACTGTAGTGTGAGCGTACCTTGAGCAGAGAGCAGCAGTGACTAAAGTTTACATCACACACACGTCGTCTCTCCAGTTCGTACTATGCAGGCATGCCAAGCATCATATGAGTCTGTGTTCTGCTGTCAACTCGTAGATTTGGCAATGTGAGTCAAGCTCAATGTGTCAAGGCATTAACCGATTTTATAAAATGCATTTGTGTTGTGTCTTAAGGCTAGGAGGGCTAGGCAGACATGGGAACTAACTGAGCTCATAGGACTGCACCCGAATTGTTTGCCTACATGGGACCCTTGCAATTCATTCTGTCCCTCATACTGCCAAAATACTTGCTCAGCTGTACATGAAATAATTGCAGTCAGCTTGATTTACGACTCTGTTGTGTCCTTGATGCCACCCCTGTCTCCCAATTTGTTGTTTATTGCAGCCCCTGGGTTCTCAACAGAGGACAAATCAGGAGAGCTGGGGCTATGCCTGGAAGTGCCTTCCTTGAACAGTGGCAGCAGGAATTTTTGCTGTGTGTGATGAGCACATGCTGAAAGCTTGACCTCAGGGCTGCCTTGGCAAAGGCATACACTCTGCTTACCTGCCTGGGTTGGACACATGGAGCCATATAGGGAACTGGGATGGGTTGGCAGTCGGGGTGCACTCAGGTGGATTGAGAGCGGGGGTGGGTGGGGGGGGGGGCTGCCAGGTGGTTGTTGGTTGGGGACAAGGGCCTGAGTTGCAAGGTCCGAGACGTTCCAAGCAGTAATTGCTCATGTGCCTAGTGAGCCCCCTTGCATAAAACCCTGCAAGAGGAGAGGGCGGCCAAAGTGAGGGTGAAATTTGATTTATGATGTTTGAGCAACACTCAAGGTATAATGCACTGTCACCCAGCGATAGAGACCTTAAAATTGGTTGTCATATAATAACAATTTGCAAAGCATTAATGATACATGATACAAAGCACACATTGAGCTATTAAGGAGATTGATTTGCACATGAATTGCTCTGCTGAGCTGTTAAATTTGGGTGGAGTTTTCTGCCAACTTGGGAGTTGTGGACATGGCCTTATTTAGGGTGAATTGGGTGTTGGAGGGTTGGCAACCGTTGACAGGTTACGCAGTCGGAGTGGGTGGGGGTTTGGAGCAGGGTTGGGGTAGAAATTTGGGGTGGGAGTTAAAAGTGAGGGTTTGGGTGCCGGGGGGGGGGGTTGGGGCGGGGGGTTTGGGGCGGGGGGGGTTAGGGTGGGGGGGCTTGGGGCGGGTCTGAGCTGCATCTCCAAGCGGTACCTGCGCATGTACCTGCAAACCCCCTTGCATGTAAAAAATGCAAGAGGGGAGGATCCTCTTCGAGATATACATGTGTATATCTCGTGGGGGGGCCGAAGGAGGGATGGAACGGTCCATTTGAGCTATTTAAGCAGCGCTCAAGGTATTATGAACAGTCACCCAGCTGCGACCTAGCCACTGTCAAATGCGCATCGGAGAGAGTTGAATAGCGCCAGTGAAGCCGAATGCACATCATCATTCAGTGACCAGATGGCTTCGATTCTGCAAAATGGCATTATTGAATTGTCCCCAGTGCCGATGTCAACAAGCGAGTATGGGTTGGATTTCCAGGTACACGGTCAGCAGACTGGCATTCCCGATTGCACATCCGACGCAGGAAGGCAGCGCCATGGGTTATTGCGCCACACGTCGAGTAGAACTTCTGCATCAGTCGCCGCAACATCCGCTGCCGTTGGGACGGGAGTCATAGCGCATCCGATCAAAATCTAAGCCAGATACAACGTAGCAGCTTATTTGTGTGCTTGTCGCAACAATGGAGACACAGATGCCATTGGGTGTCCTTCAGCTACAGATGGACGAGTTTGCGCAGCAAAACATGGATCTGGAGGACGCAGACTTTGCTTACCAACTCCAGATGCAAGAAGCGTTGAAAGCGAGCGCACCTGCTGATGAGATCGATTGCACAGCTTTCAACGGCAGTCTCCGAGACGATGAGGCTTTGACAAACAATCAGCTTCAGGTATCATGCTTAACTAGCGCGCTTGACGCTGCTCACAAACCGCATGTTGAGCAACTGTTGCACCGCTGCAGACTGCCGTTCTGAGGCAAGCAGCGGTTGCATTGACGGATGCAGAGCAAGCTCGCAAGCTTCAGCAAGACATGCAGCAGCTCGCATCCCTCGAAGCTCATGATCTGCGCGTTGCACGTTGGCTGGACGAAGCAACAGAGGATGAGTGTGACAACTGTGGGGACCATATGGGGTACCCTGTGAATATGGCAGAGCTTCGACAGAACAAGATGAAAGGCTTCCTCACCTTTGGAGGCCATGTGCAAGGCTGCAATGCTGGTCATGCAGCACTCCTGAGAGCCGAGTCATGGCCATGCAGAACACAGAGGTAGCTTGAACATCAAAGTCTGACAGAACTCACAACAGCTCTGACACCCTGACATTGCCCCTTAGGTAAGCAGATGTGGCAGGGATCAAAGTCTGAGGCTGGCACTGCCCCCATACACAAGGTTGTGGCACAACTGCTGCAAGGGCTGCACATGGGCTTGCTTGCTGCTCACCAGCTAGGCTTCCAGAGTCTTGTGGTGCAAGCACCAAACAGCAGGCAGCTTTTGCAGGTACACCAAGTCATAAGAGGTCATTGACTGCATTCAGCAATGCTGGCATCAGTGCTTGTGAATGACTGTGGAGTATCAGCAATCCCATTCAACAAGCACCATATGAGCCCATGTTTGTGGTCTGGCCTCTGTCATCATATTGTTGTGCATGCAGCTCCAATGCCATGCATCAACTGGTTGCTAAATTTTGCAAATTGTGATCACCCAAAATTGTGCATGTGCAACAGCAGATCAGCTGCATGTGCAGTCTGATGTCTCAAGCAAAACAGAACACCACCCATGTGTACAGCCAGGTGTCAAGATGTTAGTGTCTGCCCCACCTATGTCACCCATTAGCCTTTGATGCAGGCTCTTGATGATGGGTGCGCGTGCAGCTCACAGCTGGCTCCGTATGCTGACGCTGTGCATGAGATCATGAACCTATTTGACTCAGCACGTGTGGAACTTGGAGACTCTGAAGAGACATGGGCTGTCTACAAAGCAGCCGCGCATGCATGCAAGCAAAGCTTGAGAGGTACATTGGGCGCAAGCTACATGCAGCGCGTCCTTGCAGCATTAACACTTTACAAACACGCGACTCCGCTGATTCACATGAGAAGCATGTAATATGTGCCTTGCATGCTTCCTTATCTCATGTTGAGCAGGGTTAGCTGTAACGTAACAAATGTGAGAGTCAGCAAGCTTTTATACTGCTTGCTGCAGGAGAAGGTGTCGGAAGCAGATGTGGACCCAGAAGCATTGGGTATGCTGACAGCCAGGTGATCACACTGTTCGTTATGTCATTGACAAGCAAAGGCACACCTAGTAGGTACCTGGCAAGAACAGTTAGCTGGAACGCCTGCAAATTATTTTTATTATTACTGACAAGCAAAAGTCGGCAGCATTGATGTTGCTTGCATTGTCCATTCCAAGGCTGGCGCTTAGTTCTTGCAATTGATTGCTGTGTCTGCATTGCACCATATGTAAAGTGAACCAGGACGTAATGTCTCTGAGCCTCTGCAGGTATTGTGCTGATCTTGCTGAGTAGTGATGTGCGCACAGACTTTGGCTTACCAACTGGCTTGCTGGGCATTGCATCATTCTGTGTATCCTCCCTCTGCCTTGCGTCCTTCTGCATTGTATCATTCTAGATTGCATCCTGCTGCACTGAGTACTTGGCTGTGATCCAATCGCTTTGTCTGTGCCACAAGCCTGGCAGTCAAATCAGAGTGAGATCAGCACAGTTCATTCACTTGTCAGATACTCTGTCTTGCAGTCTCAGGAACACTAGACTAACAGCCCCACTACACATCACCAGAGCACCCCACTTCGTGTCACCAGAACACCAGCTGTGCAATTCACGTTAACGTTCTTCATTGAAACTGCCAAATCCAGCTCAACAGCACTCAGCATGAGGTCTTCCTCACGTCCCACAGCAGTGTGCAACGGATGAAGTGGGTGCACATTGTCTCTATGATAGATGCAGCTGTCTCAGCTGCAGCTGCCGCTACGACTCAAGCCAGGCAAGCCACACTGTTATACACAAGCTTACTGTCCAGCCAAAGCCTGTCAAAAGCCTGGACCAGGCCTGATCTGTTCCCAGGCATGAGCAAATTGACATTCCTCACCACGCCAGCAGTTCCCTCTCATGTAGTGGCGGCACATCTGAGTGCGATAGTGTGGGTTGTTTGGCACAGGCTGGTGCCTATCATGCACACAACATGCATTGTCAGCTGCTAATGAAAACAATGGAAAACAAAAGACTACACCTTTCGGCGTCAATTTGCTGAGAAGCCAAGTATTATACCAGGCTGCCCAGGGTCAGCTGCTAATAATGCTCACATGGCTCCACATGCTGTACATTTGTGCTGCGTCGACTTGATTGGCATCGGACCAGATGCTGTCCAGACAATTTTGCACGACAGTTACCGAAAAGCCTGCCCACACATGGTAATGAATGCATGTGATCCACTATGTGACAAAAAGCAGCGTCAGACGTCCACATCTGCAGCCCCTTTTTGATGCTGGTTGCGCTTATAAACATGCCTTGCTATATAAGCACAAGCAACGTCAAAACTGATGCACGTGTGAAGCCAAAGACCTTCATAAGAAGAAAAGGAATCTCACCCTTGAGCTACAGCATGCTGTCTCTGCCGTTGCTCTTCTGCCAGCAGCATAGTCTCGTCCCAGATGTCACATTTGCACTGCACGACCCCATCACGATACTCTACACCACATTGGTAGCAGAAGTCAGCGCCACAGCGGCACTTCATGTGGTTGCAGCCATGACTCAACTCGATCATGTGCCTTCGAGACATGCTCATGCATGTTTTGATGCTCATTTGCAGCTGTGACTCAACTCAATCAGGTGCCTGTAAGACATGCTCATGCATAGTTTGGTGCTCATTTGCAACACTGTCTGGAGCAACATGCCTGGTATGAACACAAGGCTGATGCTGTTGGGGCATCTTGGAAGCATCTGTGGGGACCCAGCTCTAAGTGAGTGGTACATGCATGGTATGTTTGCATGATGCAGCTCTGTCAGCATGCTACAGATGTGTCAGCCATATGCAGCAAAGTGGTGCACATGCTTGCAATGCTGGTGTCACGAACACCCCAACTGCTGAAGGATTGCTATGCATAATGGGCTTGGCATTGATGTATGCATGATTGGAAGGCAAAGTCAAAGCTATATGGCTTTTCTGTGCAGAACAGGTTGTGCTAGCAAGCACTGGAGGATGCTAGGTCAATGCATCTGTCCAGTCACCAGGTTACTGCTCGAGTACAGTGTGTTCACCTGTATCCTGAGAAATCTTTTGTATATCTATATAATACATATGCATATTATATTATGTGCATATTATATTACATGCATATTACCTATTATGCATATTATCCATATGTATTATATATGTACTATATCTTGTATAAAACGTATTACATATTGTATGTATATGTTCTGTGTACTTTCTGTGCAGGCACAACAGAGCACAAAGGGCTTACTTGCAGCGCTGGCACTGCCTCCAGCGGCACTGCCTGGCCAGCTGCATCAAGCTACCATCCTCTGTTGTTGCAGCCTGCACTCCACCAAACCAAGCAACTTTTGTAGCCCTGTCAATCATGTTGCTGCCAGCCGCCAAACTGCAGACTTCCTCAATTTTGACACAAGACTTTTCCATGACTATACAGAAATACAAAGCATGACAGCTTCTCATCTAAGTTGGATAATTGTGTCAACTACTTTGTAATGCCAAGTATATGATCTTATAGACTGTCATATGTGTAATGTGGACATGAGCTGAACATGATCTGCAGATTGCAGACAAGCACCCGATGCCGCAGCAACACTGCTGCATTCACACAGCATAAAGTATTCAAAGTCACAGCCTCCCGTGCATGCATGGCATGATGTGCAAGGTGGATATTCTTGTTGTAGGCCTTTGGCTGTTTTGTACAGTTTGCAAAACCGGTCCACAGGGAAGCCCAAGAAAAGAAAAGAAGAGAAAACCTATGCCTTTCAGCGTTAATTCGATGAGAAGCCAAGTTTTACACCTGGCTGCCCAGGAGGGAAGCCCAACACATCTCACCCTCAGGCTTTCTTTTAGTCAATGCCAAAAGGCGCAGTGATTTCTTTGTGTTTCTGTTGCAAAGCCAGGCTTTGCCTTTGCCTCTCCACAGGTTTGGCCCTGATGCCAGGGAGTTCTGCACCACAGGCACAGCAGGCGGTGGCAGGCCGCGCACTCTGCATGCATGTTGGGACCCCTCTCATCCGCCACCATCAGGGTGCTGCACTTGGGGTAGGGGCAGTACAACTTGGAAGCCTCTGGTATGGATGCTTCTGCTGCCATCTGCATGTTGTTACTAATAATACTAGTAATGATAATGAGAACAATAATGATAACGATAATGATAACGATAACGATAATGATAACGATAACGATAATGATAATGATGATGATGATGATAATGATAATAATAATAGTAATAACGTTGATAACAACAACAACAACAAGAATAATAATAAAAACAATAATAATAATAATAGCATGATAACAAAAATAATAATGATAATGATGATAACAACTCTTTCCAGCTCATGATGAGCTGAGTATGTGCGAGACAAGTCTTGTTGATACAGATACTTACAAACACATACCACATCATGAATGCACAGGGGTGAGCATGAAGAGCAATGACTCTGCTGTTGATTGTGTGACGGAGCAGCAACAAAGATCAAGCATGTCAGCAGCATGCAATGTGTGAGCCTGCCGAAGTCTGCAATGTGTGGAGGCTAAATGCCAAGCTGTACCAATGTATGTACATGCTGAAGCACGTCATACAGGGACCTGCTCAGGCCTGTATGCACCCTAAGAAACCTTTGCACTGGATGAACGGATGAATGGATGCGGAAGCACTTGGGGAAGGACTTGCATAGTTTTGTAAAAGCATCGCAAAAGCTTAGATTGGCTCACAAGACTGATCACCCTTGACTTGCCAACATGCAGTGAGATTGACAAACTGGGCATTGACCTCGGCCAGGAGTTGTCTGTCTTGAGTGCTCCTCAGAATTGAGTCACACTCAGCATCCGCAATGCCTGTGCCGCAGCCTGGGTGGGGGCAGGGTATGGGGTACTGCCGATCCTCCAGCTTCTTGTGAGTGTGTGTCTGAAGACAGCTTACGCAGAATCTGTGCAAGCAGCCGCCCACAACATGGGGGCTTGTCAAAGCTACATCCTCAAGACAGATGGTGCAGGACTCAGTAGCTGTATCATATAAATGCACTATGATCTGGGTCGTATCCAGGACTTTTTGCACCTCAGAAGCACTTTGGGGGGTTTCGGCAGGTGTATGATCTGGATACAACTGGAGTTGGCTCAGCTGCCATCTGAAGGGGCCGTACTTCACCAGGAGCAAAGGCAAAGTCATGATGGCGCCTGAGGTCAATGCCTAAGACACCGGCTTGCAATATAGACAAGTTGTCAGAGTCTGGAGAGATGATGATGACATTGTTGTTGGTCCACTGAGTCTCACATATTGACATGACCTGCACACCACAAGTTTGCATTTTCAGCAATCATGTTAGGAACAGCCATGGTTATTGCACCGGCGTGTGGCACAATGGTGGTTCTGGCTGTGGCAGCATGTTGCTAGGGAAGAAAAGAAAGAAAAGAAAAGACTACGCCTCTCGACGTTTAAAGAGAAGCCAAGTAATCATGTTGCTGCAGGGTCATTGCAAACTCTAAATGCATCATGCTTGTACTTTCCTGTGCTAGTCATCAAGCAAAGCACAGGTGCAGCACATCAGGACATGTCACACTCAATGCAGTCACATGCTCGGTGATTGCCTTGTCATTACGGCCCATGATGACATGACAGAGCAATTTGGCAGGTGGCCTTGCAAAACAAGCCTAGCTAGACCAACAGCTACAACACATGGCAACATTGTCCATCTATGCTTCCACACGCCTAAACATGCTGTAAACCAAGATGCAAAGGCTTCAACATGCTACGTGCAGATTTACAGATGTCTCTGTGCCATTTCAGCTCATGTGTGGCAAAAGTGATGGCCCTGATGTCTGGGGAACAACAAGCAGGCAGTAGCATGCCTGCAATGGCTTGCTGCAGTAGCTGTAATGGTCATAAGCAAGCCTACCTGTCTGACCCGGATCAGGACATCCTGTGAGCTCTCGTTGGGGGTGCCATCAGTCCCCAGGCGTGGTCGCCAATTGGGAGAAAGTAAGTCACCCTCTTGAAGCTGTTGATTGGCAGACTCGTAGGACAGACCTTCCAAACTGCCCACACCCCTGCACCCATTTACATATTTTTGTCAGTCATAATCTGAACTCAGTGCGGTACGGTCTTGGCTGTAGAGTGAGATGTGACTCAAGGCATGTGGGCTTGAGACACAGGTGATCATGCTTCAGCATCACACAGCAGAGAGTGCACAACATGGAGTTGGTCTGATGCAAACCTCTCCATGCCTTCCGCTGTCCAGTGTGAGATGCCTTGCATCCCGATGATTGTTGTTAGAAAATTCAAAAGGTGCTGGATCAAATTGAGCAAATGCAGTGAAATGTCAAAACGATGACTCATGGACCACAACATGCCGAGGCAGAAACTCAAAGTGTGTGACGTACGTTGTGAGGGACAGCAACACGGATTGCTGTTCCAGAATAACATTAAGGTGGCTGGTGTAGCTCCAGCATTTTTTTTTTCGTACCTGGGATCTAAGAAGCTGTACTCTGGCACAATACGGCTGTAGCCTGTTCCCAAAAGCGATGCCAAAATCTCTGCTGTCTGGTAGCTGCGCTGTGTGATGGATGGCCAAAGCCAACATCCGCCGTCTGGACAAGCATCTAGCTCCCGCAGCGCTGGAACGATCTGCAGTGCAGCCAACAGGTCTTGTTTGAGGATATTGCACGCACACGATACAAACAGGCAACCTGGACAACAGCAGTGAGCCTCGCTACCTGACGAGCAACTTGCCTTTTGCCTGTTTTGCTCAATCCATTGCTGGTAGATGTCTTGTAGACTGTGTTTGTCAGAACATAGTTATCAGCCTCGCATTGGCCTTCCCCGGCTCGCACCTGTAGGCAAAACCAATCTTGCTGCATGCAGCTGCAAACCAACCCATTGTTGTAGCATTAGGGCAGTGCATCAGTGCGCTGATGCAAAAGAGTCAATTTGCTTGTCGACCAGTGAACCTGCAAGTTGTCTCCTTTGCAGCAGTGCACTGCAACTGCTTTTCTGGTTAGGCTTACCAAGTAGTACGAGTTTCGCAGGTCCGCTGCAGGGAACTGCACCAGAGCTGCCTCAGCTCTATGAGGGTTTACAACGTGAGATATTACGTCCAAAGACAGAGCTGCCGCAGCTAACAGCAGTTGCTGCAAGGTCTGCCGCCTGCTCAGATCGCTTGCAAGCGTTGAATTTTGTTTACTGACAGAAGATGCTGCGTTGACGAAAGGCAGAAACCGAGCTGGCGCTTTGCGAGCAGCACGCCGTCCTATTTGCATCCATTGACTGCTGCTGGGCCTGGAGTGAGCGGTACCAGTGCCTGTAGCACACTCCATAACGAATCTGTTGCTGTACCAAACCAAGCTTTTTATGATGTTCACAAGAGAGAGAGAGAGAAGTGTTTTACATCCTTACAAAGCAGAACACAACGATGATCGAACGCAATCCGAAGATCAAACGCTGAAGATCACGTGCGTGCGTGCGTGCGTTCGTGCGTGCGTGCGACGGTCTGACAGGCTTGAGCAGAGACGAGAAATGCACGCACACAGCTCAGCGGGGCTTATGCTTTCCGCAAATTGCTGCACAGCCACATTGACCAGATTCCAGCCATAGTTGGCTGCAAAGTTGCTACCGTCAGCAGACTTGGCCGGACGGCTGATCTTTATGTGATTGGCCTGAATAGGCGTTCGTAATTCACCGCGACCGGGAAGTTGCCAGACGCTCTTGTAGATTCAGCTTCTTTTCTCAGATGAGGGGTTTCATGCGGTGCGCAACCTGAGCACAGTCTTGCAGGGCGACGAGCTTGACACCCGGACTGATCGGCAGGTCTGCTTCTACTGCTGTGCTTGATAATAATTGCGCTGAGGAGCGTAGTTGTCTCCTGGCTGCAGCTCAAAATAGCTGCTGCGCAGGGCATGGGCGAAATCACGTTCAAATACGGCAAGGTCAAGAGGATCTGACTGTTGTGCAATATGATAGTCCTCTGACTGTTGCACGAGCAAAACAAGCACTACTGGAGGAAAATACAAGCTGGGTTGGCGCCCTGCAAGAAGAAGGCAGCTCCATACGAGTGGGCGGTGACCAGCCATTAAAGCCGGGCTGTTCTTACACTCTTACACTGCACGTCGACCTGGTGAGACCTATTTGGGCTGGTTACTCTTCTTACTTATGACTTTGAAGAATGCAGCCTGCAAGCCTCTTTTGTGTCTTGAAGATATGGCTTTTCTGCATATCCGGCTTGCCTGCGTCTTCACCTTGCTTTTGAGAAGAGTCAATGCGGACTCTCCCTCCTCTGTTTGTTGTTGATCTCGTTGCATATCCAGAAGGCATTGTCACACAGCGGTACAGCAGAATCAACACAACCTCTTGGTTTTGTCTGTAGCTTGAGGCATAGCCAGCTTGCCGGCATGTTCACAAAGCATCTCAGCAAATACAGTGCACCTCTCAGCCTCTTCTGTCGCTTGAGGGTTTGTCACTGATCTCATGGCATATCCAGCAGGCATTGTAGCATAGTTGTCTGCATGTCATGTGCACAATTTGAATTTAGCCTCCTACCCTTTTTTTGTGGCTTCAGGAGTTGCTGCTGATTTCACAGCATATGTACTACTCATTATCATGTAGCTGTAGAGCAGGTAATAACAGTCTCTTGGCTTTGTCTGTGACTTTGCACATACCCAGCTTGCCTTTACCTTTACCTTGAATCAATGCGGCCTCTCAGCCTGGTCTGTGGCCTAAAGATTTGCAATCAAAACTTTCCTGGTTAGCCTGCATCTTTGCAAAGCTTTTGAGCGCAGTCAATACGGACTCCTCTGTTTTGAATGCAAATGCTGCAGATCTGCATCAGCTCACCACCAATTTTGTATGACTGGACACGTGTGTTGTGCATCAAAATGTACACAAAAGGCGCTGTCAAACGCTGTTTGCTTGCTTGCAGAACCCAAGCTGCCAAATTTTGAAGCCAACTTCCGGGGACTCCTTGCGAGATCATGCTACAATCAACCCAAAGAGGACGTCATGAATGCAATTGTCCGGCACCTTGCTGCAAGGATGATTGCATGCAGCAACATAGACCAAGCTGAAGTTCTGTACCATGATGCATCGCTACTGCCTGGTGCATCCACAGTGAAACACTTGCTGACGCAGCACAACTTGCGCGTCAATGGCCCCTTGTACTTACGGTGCGAAGGCAGGCAAAATATTTCACCATTTGGCTGCTTGGGCATGCAAGAGGTTGACAAGTTGGCGTTTTGACAGTCTGCTTGATGGTACAGGGCTGAAGAGGGACCATCTAGCTTGCTCAGAGCTATGGATGTCAGTGGGCGCCCATGCGTTGTCAAACTTCTGAACAGGAGTGTACCCTTGGACAGCTCAGAGCAACCGGGTGGTGCTGAAGCTGCTGCAATTCTGCGCGTCTGTGACACCACTGCTATCCAAGAAGCAGTTCCAGCTGTGCAGGCTGAATTGATCAGCCTGCGCCTGTCAGCAGATCATGGGTCTACTGGTCGTGGACCTGAAAATCATGCTGCCGTAGTCATGCCTCAACATTGTGGTCTTGCTGCACAGCTTCAGATGAGCGAGGCTGCAATTGAGGCTGGAGGCCGAAGGATGGTACGTGCGCTTGAGTATATACACTCAAAGAAACTGGTGCACATGGACGTGAAGGTACAAACTGCCCTTCCACATCATGTGGAAGTGCGCATGACCTTGACATGCCGCTACCATCAATCATGTTGCCTGGCCAGCGCTTGTATTCTTCTTCTGCTTCTTCTTATTCTTCTTCTTCTGCTACCTTCTCTATGGTAGGAAAATATGTGAGGGTTCAATTTGTAGCTTGTTGTAGGTCATGTAGGGCGACAACATTTTTGTGGACATGTTTGGGAACTGGTGGCTTGGTGATTTGGGCTCTGCTGTACAAATGGAGGGCTCATTACACAGCACCACTACATGGTGCAGCCAAGAGAACTTGATATGGCACACAGCCAAGGCTAGGTTTGATTGGTACATGCTAGCAGTAGCGCTTGCTCTTGAGGTGCACAAGGCCGACTGGAGAGAAAAGCTTTTTGAGGACGGCCACTGCCCTGCATATAAGCTTGTTGCTGCAGTCCAGGAGGTCCAGACACAGTCTTTGCAAGATCTGCTGCAAGAAACTCTGCATCGTGCTGAAGTGTAGTGTTCCTTGCATGGTTTCAGTCAGATTGCATTGTATTGGCAGGCATATGTTCTATGCCACCTCAGTACAAATAAAAAGCTGAACCTGCATTGACAAAAGATCGTTGAGCGGGGCAAGGGTAGTACCCAGCCTCATTTTAGTCTGCCCCTCAAACTAGGCCACGGCTGAAACAGGGATGTATGGGTCTACCACGGGCTTTTCTCTATAGGGCGCCTAATGGAGTAGTCTTTCCTTTTCTCACAAGATATTATTTCTTGTCTTGAATCGTTTTTACCACTTCACCTGCAGGGTTTCTGTCCAGGCCCTCTGCAATAGCTCTCTGTTTGTCAGAATGTGACAGCAGCCATATGGCTGCTGATGCATCAGCAAAGCTTGTAAGCATATATGAGCATTAGTTTTTACTTCTGCTTCATCTTGATGTGATGTCACTGCTGTACAGCAGGTTACAACATTCCACTTTTGATGCGGATGCAAAGGTTCTTGTTCTGTTTCGTCTGTCTCTTGGTGTGTCACACCAACAGTGTTCGTACATAGGCTTCATGCCAGTGGATTCACAGCTGCTATACTAGTAGTTATGTAAAACATGGCGGTATCAGAACCAACACCAAGGCTGATCAGTAAAGCAATGCACAACACAGCAAAATCACACACTGACACATGACAACAGCAAACGTCCGCATGCATTCTAGCTTTGGTATCCCTTGGCTGGCCAAATGCTGTTGATCACTGGAGATCACAGCTTGCTCATGTGCACCACTGCAGCCTGGCTGGGTTTGCCAGCTGGAGTATTGCCAGCACTGACTGAGCTGGCTGTGGCAGACCGATGTAGTGACAGGGTCTGTCTCAGGATCTGATCTGCTCTTTCAATGGCCATTTTCTCTTCTGCAGTCAAATTGTCTCTGAAAGTGTCTGGGCGTGCAAACACGGCCTTGGGCAGAATGAGTGATGACAGCTCTCGTCTCCATTTTGCTGATTTGGGCACATATGGCCCACACAGACGTGCCAGCTCGTCATTGTATTGCCATTGGTTGATTGGCATTGCGTCAGACTGCACAGCAGATCATGCAAAGTTCATCAGCTGTACTGCTACAGTAGTAACTATGACTCCCTGAAAGGTCTTTCTCGAGTGTAAATTCTTGATGCTGAACTCAGCTTGAACTGATGGCTGACGTGACCATGACATTTGATGCCTCGTGGCTCTTTTACTCATATATTGAGGACACTTGCCATGACTTTGACTTGAGCAACGAATGGGGTGATGTCATGTCAGCCATGGGAGGTCTGACATCATTAGTCATGTGTCAACCAGTTGAAAGGGAGAACAGAGGTGAAGGTACCTGGTTGAAGAAGTACCGAACAGGCACATTCTTATCTTGGTACAGCTTGTACAGTCTCTGAGTGTCCTCGGCCATCTCTACTTGTGAGGGCAATGTGCTGCGGCCAGACAGCACACGTGCTACCAGCTTTGCCTGCATGAGTTCACAGATGATTGAGTTCAGAGCAGGACATGGGGCAGAGCATGCCAGGCACACATATGTACAGTTATTGACTTGACCAGCAGTTTTGTGTGTAAAAAGTGCAACTGTGACCATGATATACAGCAGACGGTCTGCTGTAACACCGATACATTGCAAATGGTCCGTTCATGATTCTAATGAAAAAGTATGTCATCAATCACACAAACAAGACCCTTGGTGCATTGGATCAGCTGTTGCATTGGCTGGAGCAACAGCTACAAGGCAGGTAGAAGCTTTACTTTCAGTATGCATATACAGCGCATGCAGAGTGCACAGCCCTCAGGTGTGATATGCAAGCATACAATCAGGCATGCACTCTGTGAGATGGCATGCGTCAGATGCATGCAGCAGATTGCGCACCTGGAGCTCAAACTGAGGGAATCTGACAGACTTCCAAGGCAGGCCCACAAAGGCCAAAGTGGGAGCGGTGGGAATCAAAAAGATGGCTTTGAACAGGGGGGTGACGTGCATGTTGTCTGCAAAACAGCTCACGCACTGACAGTCAGATGATCAGCTATGTGGCCACCAGTATGAATCCAGAAGCAGGACTTCACATGCATGATGATAAGCATGAAGCAACATTGTTGTTTTGCACATTCTTGGGCAACCAAAAGCAACAGGCACTATTCACCACCACAGGAAAGCACTCAGAGTCTGTGATCAGTGACCCCAGGGTAAGGCAAGCAGGCAGGCAGGCAGGCAGGCAGGCAGGCATGCAGGGCTTTGGAGCATACATTCAAATACAGACAAGCAAAATGTGGAGGAGCCAGCAGGAGACCTGTTGTGAGCAACCCAGTTTGGTGCAGGAAGGGGTAGGTGTACTTGTAGCCTGTAGCATAAATGATGCTGTCTGCATGCAAGGCCTCCCCTCCCACAAAAGATGCGCTGCCATCAGGATTCAGGCTCTTCAGCCATGACAGATGGTGTATGTTGCTGCGCGGCTCTGGCCTGTTAGGGTTGGTGTAGGTTCGTGCCGTGACATACACCTCTTTTGCGACTTCAGCAATCTTGCGCGCAATCTCATCGCCTGCAGAATGCTGTGAACGTTTGCCTACAGGCATTAGTCTCATTGATGAGGGCATTGTGGGTGACACTCAACAAATCAAAACTGCCATGCATGTCAAGTGCAGAAGCAATACTGCAGCAACTCCCATGCAATATCAATGCCATCGCATATCTATATGATAGATATATATCATGCGATGGCATGGCTTTGAAGCACAATTGCTCCAGCAAGACACATAGCAATGGTAAGCTGCTGAACAGGCACAGCAGTCTCATGCACTATGATCCACTCAAACAGTAACATTCTGCAAATGCACATATGATACAGCACATTTCCTCACCCTTGCCCACCTGAGAAGGAGGCTCCAACCACTAGAACGGTCTTGCCAGCAAATCTGTCATTGCTTCTGTAGTTATGACAGTGTAGCTGCTCCCCGGGATAGGTGTCAATCCCCACCACATCAGGCAAATTCGGCTCATGATAATTGCCCACTGCACTGACAACTGCATCGTACACTCTTCTTCTTTCCTGCAGGTGACAGTAGTTAATCATTGCTTCAGCACTGCTGCGCAAGCAACTGCTGTTCATATGATACTCTGCAGCAGATGACACTATGTTTAAGGCCACAGCAAGATCATGCAACACATACAGGCTTGCTGCTAGCTTGACGCTTTGGCTGGTTATGAGCTTATGCAACAGCAGCATGCTATTATGCTGCATCAGGCTCTTGATCAGGGCCAGCTTTCTGCAGGAAGCCAGCCAATGGTCTGCTGACTAAAAAACCTGGAGATGAAGCCTTCAAGTGCTGTAGAATCTTAGAGCATAGAAATTTTTGTTACCTGTCCAGAGGTGACGGTGGTGACGCTCCACCTGAGGCCACACTCCTGATGCCCCTGATCTGTGTGTACCACCCAAGCATCAACAAGCAGCAGTTTTCAAAGCAGTTCACACCTCGCCACAGTGCATGCTGCAGTTCTGTTGCATGCATACCAGGCATGCACGCTCTGTGCTGTTGTGTTGTGAGCATTTTATGGAATGCTGAATGTGTGCCATATGGACGCAAAGTGACATGGTGAAGATGACATGCATGCGTGTTTGTGCTGCGGATGATCATGGCCCATGATAACCCCAGCATAAAGGGTTGCTAGGAGGTAAGAGCAAAATAGTCACCTGGTTGTGTAGATGAGACAGGCTGCATACCCATGACGCTGGTGTTGAAGGATATGTGTCGCTTGAGGTCATACTCTTCAGCAAAGGCATTCAAGTATGCAAGCACCTGCACATTGTTCTGAGCTTGTAGAAGCCGGTCAGCAACTCAGGAGGACTGCAAGCTGATTGACCTGAGATGATGATGTGATGGCCATACTAGATTGAGGGAGATGAGTGCAAGAATTGCAGTTGCTCAACATGGCATGAGTTGAACTCTTGTCGTGAGTGCTTGATCTTGCATCTGGCCCCTGCATGTGAGTGTGACCGTGGCCAAACTACAATGTTACCTCTTCATGCTTGGGGTACGTACGAGCATCAACAGACCTTCCTCTCATGGCCTCAGGTATCTGTACAAACCCAAAGATGGTCATGACTGATTAATGCAAGCTCAGCTGAGCAGCGGATGGTGTAATTGCGTGCACAGACAAAAGATGTAGATCTATGGATGGGCTCCACAGCCAACTTGCGGATGCACTTATATGCAGGACTTGAGCAGAAGTTATGTGCATTGGTGCACAGTTATAGGCTTGTAATCTTCTTCTTCTTTTTCTTCTTCTAGGCTGAGACTACTTACCAGGGGGAAGTCGCTGAAACTCATGATCTGGCGAGGGATGTTGGTGCGTACAGAATTGTACCTGTAGTCACCAAGAAGCAGTTTGATGCCTTGCATTGGATATCATGCTGACAATGCTGAGGTTGTGAGTGTTTCATCTAGTATGACTACTGCATACTGCTTAGTAAGCATCAAGCAACGTTGTATGCACTCTTGCCAGCTTTCGTCGGGTCCGGATGCGACTTACAAGCTGCTATGGACATGCCTACGATCTGGCTTCAGTCCCAGTGAGTCCTCCTCGAAGTCGTCGCTGTAAATCCAGATGCCTCCCAGATCACTTCCCTGCTCGAAGACTGTAACGGAGTGGCCCTCACGGAGCAGCTCGCGTACACTGACCAGACCTGCTGCTCCAGCACCCACGACTGCCTGTGAGAAGGTATGCTAGTCAGAACCAAGGCCCAAGGTGCGAGGAGTTGACGTGCGCACGCGTTTAAAACAAAGCAGCACTGCAGCTGCAGCGGTGCAGACACACAGCTTTTGCGAGCTCACCACCGATAGTTGCCGACAAGGAGGCATGTTGCTCGCGTGCTTGGTTGTATATTTGTGTACCGCAGGGTTTACTGCGCTGACGTCGCTCTGCATCCTGATGCTGGGCTGTGGTCTTGTGCCAAGCCTCAATTAGTAAGTTGCAACTCACAAGACCTTCAGCACGTGCAGGCGCGTGACTTTCCTCACCGATTGCCCTTTCCTTTGATGGGCATGTGTTGAAAGGCGTCCCCTCATTGGACCATGCTGAGCCTTTCCCTGACATCAGTCACGCAAGGGGCGGCCTTCCGTTGTCTCCTTGCGGGTCTTACGTACCATCAGTGAGTAATAACCATGTGTCTGCACGTGCCGATATCCATGAGCTTGCCAGCCCCCAAGTCGGATTGCAGCAAACATTCTAAAAGCTTGTGTGCGATCGCCGCAACTGATATGGCGACAGCGTCCAAAGGGATGGACGATACAACGGCTGTGCAAGATGTTGCCCCTAGAATCACCTACCTGAGCCCACCAAGGTACTTGCTCAGACCTCGGTGATCATGATCCGTCCTGACTAACTTGTGTCAGCTTGCAGAGGTGTCTCGCGCGTTGCATTAGCACAATTTGGAGCTGAAAACAGGATTTTGAATCGATGTACGACGTTTCTGGTGCTGCTGCAGACTATTTCACGCCATTGTGAAGGTGGGGGCGGAGAAGGCACTCCTGCCATGGTGAGTGTTCTCTGGAAGTGCACAAATGCATGTGCATGTGTCACTCAGTGACTAGCCGGAATGCGTCGAACAACAACACTGGCGCGGCAGTCCATCGAATTTGACACTAACGACACGAGCGACATCGATGTACAGGTGGAAGGTGTTTTGGCTGGCTATTTTGGCTGGAGCTTATATCGGCCTTGGGGCTGCTTTTTTCCTTTCCGTAGGCGGACAAATGCCGGGCGTTCAGTCCACCAACCTCGGTTTGCAAAAACTTGTTTTGGGAGCTTTTGGCCTGCCTATGTCACTGGGCTTGATCCTTGTTTGTGGGGCTGAACTGTTGACTGCAAACAGCGCCTACATCTCGGCTGCTGTGTTTGAGGTAAACTGCTGTCTTCACCTGTTTGATGTATGGTTATTTCAGAACCTTACCTGCGAAGTTGTGGCTTCAAGGATGACCGTCCTTTTGCAGTGCATTTCGGTGCATTTCTGGTGCATGTGCACAGTGCATGCATGCATATGCAGCTGTGGTACACAAGTACACACAAAATGCCTGTTACAGCTTTTGCAAGCACTACAGGCACTTGCAAGCTTGCCACAGCTGTATGGTCCACGCCCTGTCACAGCGCTCATCTGCATCCGGCTGCATCTCCGAGTTTGTCAGCGAAATATGATGCAGAGCAAGCATCCGATGATCATGAGTGCAAACTGATTGTCCACAAGCAGCCCGCTGGATTGTATGGCTTGCACTGCGTCTCTTAGTTCCTGCAGCTGCCTGCCTTCATGCTCTACGTCCCCCATCACTCTACAGCTGCAGTCAATGGACATCTTTGAGGGATTGCTGCATGTGTCTGCAGGGCCAAGCCAGTGTCATGCACATGATGGGCAACCTTGCCGTCTGTTTCTTGGGCAACCTTGTGGGATCACTTCTCATTGTGGGCCTGACATACTCTACACATCTTTTTGAGGTGGCACCAGCAGCGCTGACATATGCAGAGACCCTGTCACACACCAAGGCATACGCTGGCTGGGGTCATGTCATGGCAAGAGGCTTCTTGTGCAATTGGCTTGTGGTCCTGGCTGTTTGGCAGGCTGCAGCAGCTCAGGATATCATTGGCAAGCTTGCAGCTGTGTTCTTTCCAGTCATGGCCTTTGTGTCAACAGGCTATGACCATGTGGTCGCAAACATGTTCATCATCCCTTTTGGCATTCGCCTGGGGAATCACCTACCAATCGGTCACTACATTGTCTACAGCATGATCCCCAGGTTTCTGGGCAACTTCTTGTCCTCAGTATTCATGGTGTCATTCACCTACAGCATGTGCTATGGCACGCTGCCTGACAGGATTGGGGCCTGGTTGGCGTCCTGCAGGAACAAGCAGCCCAGACCTTCTGACCACTCAGCTGCAAAGCAGACTGGCACTGCGTATGGAGTTGACAGTGTTCAGTCTGTATATATATCATGCAGACCAATCCTATGCGAGCTATGGCAGTGCCCAGCAAGTAGCTGCAGCATATGGACCTTGCAGTCAAAACCTAATTGTCACTGCAATTGCTTGTCTTCACTGATCGTTTGCTGACCATAACTATCTGTTCTTTCTTCCTGGTCAATAATTGTTTGTCTGCTTCTCTGCACCAAATTCTGCTATAGCTACTTACAGGACCAACAGAATGGTGTTTGCTCTAGTGCAGTGAGCCATGTCTCCATCATGAAGCACATATGGTGTGTTGACAGCGTAGTATAACACAGCTCTGTGCATATGCGCTGCCTGCATATGTACAACAGAATCAGTGACGCTACAAAAGTATATCAATACCTGTAGACAGCTGCTCTGTGGAACACTAACAACAGGTGCAGGTGTGAATAAATCTGAGTTAGACCACAATTTACAGAGCTCAAGCAGTTATCAACACAGCATCCTGCATCACAATGCAACTGTACCAGCCTGTGTACATGGTATTGTACAATCCATTGATATTTGCAAAGCATGCTTCTGACTGCATGCGCAAAGGAGAGCCGATGAACTTATGTTTGCATGTGACAGACCTTCATGTAGCAGGGTAAAGAGCCAGTAGGCACATCACATTTGCCTACAACAAATAGTTTCATGTGTAGCGCAGCCTACCACAGCCTTGCATGACTGCATACTGACTCTACCACAATTGTAACCTCAACACCTATGATCCAGGCATTTCATCGTGCTCTGCAAATCAGTGTATCCTTGGGGACATGTATCTGGTATCCAATCAAGGGAACAAGTAGTTTCGGACTGATATGCACAAACATCTCAAACCAGTTTGCTGACAGCATGCCTACATGTACCACAACCATCAGTGGCCACAGACCGACTTCTGTGCAAGCGCAGTGGCACTGTCAATTGTGTCCACTGGACTCTTAGTAGAGATCTTGCCAGTAACTGCTAGCCAGCTAGCTGTGGCAAGCTGTAGCTATGACAAGCTGTAGCTGTGAGCTGTGACAAGCTGACACACAAGTTGTCTGAGGAGCTGAGTGAGGTGCTGTTGAGGTAACTTGTGGCCTTTACTCATTATAATTAGTAAGGGGTTTTGAAGAGAGTCTCAAAGTGACCCCAGCATGCAGAGCGGAGTCATCGTGGGACTGATTGCGCATCTTGCGTCGCGACTATAGCCAGCGAAAACTGCAGCTTGCGATTCGATAGAGGTCATGGCCGGTACAATGCAGGAAATCGTTGATGAGTACGCAGCTCGCCGTGAGCAATATAACTCAGTTCAGTCTTGTCAGTCAGCTGCCTCAGACTGCGAAAAGTGGCTGTTGGACAAAGACGTTCCTGTCACCAAAATCGTCGGTATCCTCGCTTCTTCCGAACCGCTGACTCTTGCAGAAACCGACAAGACGCTCCCTACCCAGCAGTATCCTTGCAGCATGTGCTATGTCTTGACTAGAGGGTGCATTTGGGCGCTTGACGACGAATACGACGACAAACGTATGATTACTGGGACGCAGCACCAGCTGGTATGGCCTTCATTTGCTGCTGCTTGTTGCCGTTTGACGTAAAAGCTGGGCGACATGCAGATTTACAAGTTACCAGCCTGACCTTACCTTGTCATGCAGGTCAAACTGGGAGCTGACGGCATCATTCTGCCTGATTGGGCCCTTGGCCAATTCAACAAGCTTCCTCAATCTGCAAGACTTTACCTGCAAGATCAGATAACAACCCAAGCATTCTGCTTCACAAACCATTAGGTGTCTACTACCCACACAAGAGAGAAGGGGAGTCACGGTACAGGATGAGCGTATTCCTTTTGCCAGTTTCCGTGTGTCCAGCTACTTCACTAGTCGGCAGTAACCTCTGAGAGACTTCCTGCATCATCCCACTTGTGTACCTGGCATGCAACGTAGCATTGCACATTTCTCAGCAACAACTCCAGCCGAATTGCGTCACTTGCACACAGCAATACTGACACACATGTGTGGGGGTCAATAGCTGCGTGTGCTTGTAAGGGACAGTCGACCTTCAAGTGCAGGATTTCCCGTAGCTAAGTCTAGCAGCACCGTGGTGCTCAGCTCAGCCTGCAGCTGCATACCGATTTGTGCTTCTTTTTTGTCTTCCTTCGTGCAATCCTTCGTTTCTATCGTGCAATGGACAAGAGGCATCATCAAGGTAGAGATCTCTTGTAATAAGTCAAGCTAACATCAAGAGATATTGTCAACTTGCTCAAGCTTGTTCTGTGGCTCAGGCATTTGCACATGTGTGCCGATCATACTGCTCCTTGTTGTTGACACACACAAGGTACAGATGTGGATCAAATGTATGAAAGACACAAACATCAGCGCTTGACAGTAGGTGGACGACCAGATATTGTACATTCAATCATCTGCTATTGCTTCTGCTTCATGAATCAAGCCCTAGCATGATGGGAAGGCTTTCTTTTGATAAATGCATAGAACAGGTTTCCCAAGTCTGCAGGGATTGATTTGGCTTGACTGCTATTCTAGTCAATCATCTGCATCAATGATGACATCTGCTCAGTTTATGCTACCCAGACTTACAGGCATGTCAAGGCTACACCAGTTATAGAGCAACAAATTCCTACATGTAAAACCCGCTATCAGCTGAACCCTAGATATTGTTGATCACCACTCAGTTGGCCCATGGGCTTGGACTATTGACAAAGCATTGAAACAGCCACTAGTGTACAAATTGCTTGAGGTATACCTGACCCATGGGCCACATGGGGAGAAAGGTACTGAGGTCACTATAGACATAAGGTTCACATGTCATGCTTTTTGCACCAACTCATGATCATCCTGGTGTTGTTTTGAACCACTGGCCATTTGGCATCCTCAGCTTGCTGCAGAACACTCATGGCCCGCCACTCAGGCATTCTACTTAGCCTGTCAAGGATCAGACCATCAAAATCTTCTTCTCTCACATATGAGCTGCACTTGGCGACAACATGATGCAGACGCACTTTGACGCGCTGAGACATGGCAGCAGGAAACGCCCTTCCGCCAAAATATTCCATGGACACTGGGGCTACTGGGGATCCTTGGAGTGGAACAGGGCTGTTGGCAGCACCCTGAAACTGCCCTGTGTGCAGCCCAGCGCTGCTGGGCCCTGCCCCAGGACTCAAACCAGCAGACGCAGGTCTGCCAGCAATACCTTTGTCAGGCCACAGTTGCCGTTGAGCAGAATTTGGACCTGGGTTTGCAACTCCAGAGGCAGGGACACTGGTGCCCTTGCTTATGAGTATGCCAGGACTTGTAGAACCGGTCCCAGGGCTGCTTGCAGCAGCGCCAGCACCGGATGGCAATTGGCCACGGCTTCTGGCAGCTGTCCCAGGGCTTCTGGCAGCTGCCCCAGGGCTGCTGGCTGGAGTGCTAGGCGGCTGGAGATGTCTGATCTGGTGCATGCACACAGCACTTGGGTTCTTCGGCCAGCTGGCCTTCACATCCCTGGCAACACGCTCCAAAGCACCCACCACATCAGCAGCAGCAAGCAAGGACAGAGCCTTGAGACATGAATCATCCAGCAAAGATCTGAGGTCCACACCAAGCTGATGTAGCACGCGCTGCATCCAGGAAGCCAAGCCATGAGGCCCTACAGGAGTGGCAGAGTCTAGGTGACTGCCCTGTTCATCATTCTGGGGCTCCTGTCCTGAGGGCTGATGGGGTTGCCCATGTGGCTGTCTGGGAAAGCCCTGAGGCCCTGGCTCCACATGGCCTCCTTCAGCATCCTCCATGTGAGTGTCCTCATCAGGCAGTGGGACTGCAGCTGCTGCTAGCAGATGCAGTGGAGGCGCTGATGTTGGCACTACTGGTCCTGGCATCCCGTCAGTCACCGCTGCAGAACTTGGTATACCTGCTGGGACAGGCATCACAGGCATCATATGCTGCTGCTGCTGCTGCTGCTGCTGACCTTGCCAGTGAGGCGGGTGCTGCTGTAGCTGCTGTGCATGCTGTTGCTGCGGCTGCGATGCTTGCTGTAGCTGTGAAGGTTGACTGTAGGCCTCCTCTGGTGTGTTTGGCACCACTTCAGCCTCCATGGCTGCTGCACAGAACAGAGGACCATACTCGGACCCATGCTCAGATGGCACGCTCACACGGCTGCTGCCCAAGCCCTCACAGGTCTCTTTGGTAAGCTTCACAAATTGCTGGTAAGCTTCCTGCTCCCAGAAGACGTTCTCAGGGGGCTTGAGGCCCTTGACAATGTAGTGGGTGTTGAGCTGTGCCACCCAGTGGAGCATCTGGTTGCACCACTGCTTGTGCAAGGGGATGGTGAACATAGCGCTGCCACCTTTGACTGTGTAGCACACCAAGTGACAAGCCTGGGAGTCTGTCACCAGCATGTTGAGCTGGGCCTGAGCAAAGTATTGCGGCAGGATTCTGACATACCTGTAAAAGCAGCAGGAATAGGATGTTTGCTGTGGCTAGACATGACATTGCAGGGCTCAGCACAACAGCTTGCAAGAGTGTTCTCAAAACTGCGCACACAAGCAGCATGACATCCAGAGGTAAATCACGCATGTCAAACTTGTACGCAGAGTCAAGACCATGTAACACGACATGCAATAGAATCTCGCTGTCAAAGACAAGCACAGTCCCTGGTGGGTTTAATCTAAACATCACACTCATGCAGCAGCATCATGATAGTGACGACAGCAGGGGGCTTACGGTTTGCAGCTCTTGCCTAGCCAGTGCCAGATTCCCAATGCAGCATCAGGTCTGAATGGAGTCTTGGCCTTGATCTCAAGCACAAGCCGATGAACTGGATCAGACTGCCTCCAGTGCTGGTGAAGCTGCCTGGTCACAGCCTCTTCATGCTGCACTATGATACCATCTGGGCTGCTGCCAATGACTGGCAGATCAGCTGGATTAATGCCCCTTTGCACCTCTTCTGGTAGTCTCTGGAGGGAAGGGTCCATCAGGACAAAGCCAACCTCATGCACTGTGTATTTTGGGTTGTCACAAAGGTAGCTCAGGATGCCGTTGGCTTCATGCTTGTGTCCCCAGTCGAAGTAGACTTGTGTCTGTGCGTCCACTGCTGCAGGTGCTTGCTTGGGGTTCTGGAGAGAGGTGACCTTGGAGAGAAGCTTGTTGTGGTCACGCATGTAGGGTGAGACTCCTACACCTGACAGGGCTTTCCCAGCACACTGCTCAAACAGCCCTAAGGCCTCTGCCAAGCTGCTGCCTGTCACCTTACCTGCAAGCAATCAGACAAGGTAGCATGTGGTAGGCTGCTGATTCACCTCACTGATTTAGACAAGCAACACGCACTGGGACAAGCACAGTAGCAATGCCAAGTAAATATGTTTGATAGCTGTCTGCTACCATTGACAGGCCTCAATTTGTGCAAAATGACAGGTTGTGTGGCACTTACAATGCATATTCAGAGCGCAAGATTCTGGCAAGGATGATGCACATCATACCTGAACGCAGATTCTGCCATTCTGGGTGGTCTTGAGGGATCAGCTCTGAGACCTCAGGCTTTGTAGCCGCTGCAAGCATCCCTGCTGTTGGCAAAGCCAGTGGCACAAATTGGTGTCCAGCTCTGACTGTCAGCTCTGCTTTGCTGATGGCATACAAGTTTGTGTTAGGGTGTGGACCTCTATATTGGTTGAAGACTGGAGCCTCTGGTGTAAAAAGTTGCGGTATCAGATCAGCAGGGATCTCTTCAGCCAGCTCAAGGATCTGTGCTGCCTCTTCTGCAGGGCTCAGCTCCTCGTTGTTGCTGGTGTACTCCAAAATGTCATCAATAGAGACTTGGGACTCTGGCCGAGAAGGAACCATCACAGTCTGTAACAGCACACCTTGCAGTGAGCCAGCAGTGGACAACGCAGAACTCGGCTCGCTCGCGACACGCGCAGCTTTTGCTGCGGTGCACGCGGACGGTCACCTTACATGTGTGGTTCAATAGATGATGCTGGAGGCCGGTAGCTCGCCGGCTGTTGACGCCTAGGGGATGCCGTGCGTGCACTGTCAGAGTCACGACGACGCTAGCACGACATCAATGCCTCCTTTTGAAGCGCGAAAGCCTTACAGCATCATGTCTGAGTCGCCCGAGCCGCTGCTGACAGGCGGCGTCAACAGAACACCAACCAAGCTTGACCTATCGTGAGCAAAAGGGTTGTGACCAGTGACAGCAAATGCAACGTTGGTCAAGGCAATGATGCGATCCGCTTTGATGTACGGCGCTCTGTCGGAATGGCTGCGCTGCAGCTGTATGACCGGAGTGGCATTGGAACTGATATGTCATGCTGCGTGCTGCGCTAGCGAAATACTGACTGACTCAGCAGCGCTCTGAAACCAAATATTTCATTAATGAGTCGCTATGAGCTATAGCTTGACCCTTCCTGTGCATGCAGTGTGCGCCTGCTCGTACATAGGTTCGTGACACAGTGAACAAACATAACGTTGAGAACGTCACGCATCCTGCAGCTCTGGCGATCGCAACAGAAGTCGGTACAGCCAGCAAGCACCCGCTGCTGTCAGCTAAAAGTTGTTGCTTGTCTCCACGTCTGTCTCATCGTCAGACACGACATCTGGTCTTGAAACCACGTTGCGCGGTGGTATCAATGAGTTCGTCAGGTCTCTTGCTCCTCAAAGGTGCAAGTCATTGTGGCTGGCTACAGTGTTTCACCTCTGTTTGGGTTTGCAGAAACTCATCACGCTGCAAGACAACGCGATGCAGAAGAAGTCGCACATCCCAGTGAGGCGACCATCAGCTCGATTGAGGAGCTTGGAGGCGACACAGTGCTGCATGCAGAGCCAGACTCAAGTTCTGAGGCAGATGTAGGGCAGCTACTGTGTTGCACCGCAGTTCACATTTGCTGCCCCCTTTGGATTGTGACCTGCAGCTGGAATGCAGGAAGAACTTGATCTGAATGCATTACTGTCAGGCCTAAACTTAGCCCCGGGAGGAGCTCAGGTACACATCACTGATCCATAATGCCTTTGCTTTGCATGTGCAGCTCAACCAAGCCCAAACACCTGCTTGACACACTTTAGCAGTTGCGTCGAGCAAGCACATTGCCATCAGGGCGCAGTGCAGCTTGCTGCACCAGCATAGGTTGGCTGAAGCTCGAAGTTCTTGTTGGTTGGGTTCTCCATAGTGAGTAAGTGATCTTATGGTATGTGTTCAGGAAGCCAAGCAACAGCGGCTCCTGAACAGCTTTGACCTGAAAGACGTTGCTGAGCGCATCAAGTCAGGCAAGTGCATGCACTCCAAACTAGTCTCAAACGCAACTGTCTGTCTCACCAGTACTAAAAGTGACAAACTGCCCTGCCATGGTGCCAGTGTTCCAATTGTGCCTCGTAACACGCCATCAGTTGAATTTGTGGGCAGTGCTGTATCCTCTTTGTAAGATGCTTGCCACAATGTTACTGTTGCCTGTAACTACGCAGAGATTCTGACCAGTCGCTTGCATGTTTACAGCATAAGGTTGCACTGCCTGGACCTGCACTGAGCTGGTCTGCATGATTGTTGTGGTAATGTCAAGAATGCATAGGTTACACATACTACACAGCATGTAATGCATGATCACTGCCACACTACTGCAGGTAAAGCCAAGAGGATACTGTGCATGTGTGGAGCAGGTCTGAGTGTCAGTGCTGGCATCCCAGACTTCAGAACACCAGGCACAGGCTTGTACAGCAACCTGCAGAAGTTTGATCTGCCATATCCAGAAGCTGTCTTTGAGATCAACTACTTCAAAAGGAATCCTGCACCCTTTTTCATGCTTGCCAAGGTGAAAAGTCCTGCCAGTCAACCTGTTGCGACACCTGACCCAAGTAATGTTCTGCTGCTGCGGCCTGTTTCTGTAGGAACTGTTTTGGTGCATGATGAGGCGTGCCTACTGCTGTGTCAAGTCCAGTCGAGTAGCATGTGTTTACATTCACTAGCCTAGGATGCAAGAACATCTGATGCTGATGTCAGCAGTATAAGGTCACTCAGCACTTTACCGCGGGGCTTGCATAGTCAGATGCAACTGTGGTCGCATTAAAAGTTTTACAGAAAAGCAGCCAGGAGTTGCTGCATTTCTGAGCCAGACCTGCTCCAGAGCTGAGTAGCAAACACTAAGTCACTCTTAGCTTGAGGAACAATGTCCACGGCTGAGTCTGATTTTGTTTCTGAGCTCAAGTGTGAGTGTAAACCTGGAGCGTGGTTTGAGAGAGTGAATGTGGTACTGTGCCTGCAGGAGCTGTTTCCTGGTACCTTCCAGCCAACTCCGGCTCACTTCTTCATGAAGCTGTTGCATGACAAGGGCTTGCTCCTGCGCTGCTTCACACAGAATATTGACTCACTGGAGAGTCAAGCTGGCCTTGACAAAGAGCAGATTGTGGCTGCTCACGGCAACTTTGACAGTAAGGGTTGCAATCAGGCTATGTTCAATGATGCCCTCATGTGCTGTGCTATGCTATGCGTGAAGCCAAGCAAAGCCTAGGTGACTTGCTGAGTACATTCACGCTGCTGGAACTCAAGCCGTACATCGCATGCACTCCATACGCCGTTTCCTGTGCACTCAGACAAGGTCTGACAGCTGATAGAGCCGCCTTTAGTGCATCCAATGCGTATTTTTGCTGCCTGGAGCTGCTTCAACAGTTTGCAGTCGACCTTTCTTGCAAAGTAGATCTCCAGCCACCTTCAAAGGAATGTGCCATAAGCAGTAGAGTTGTGTACACAGTTTGGAGTCAATGCTCTGCAACTAAGCACATCAAACTATGCATGCATGATGCTGTGGTCAGAGCCAGAGTGTGTCGTGCATGCAGGTGCTCACTGTGTGCGATGTCGTGCATGCAGGTGCTCACTGTGTGCGATGTCGGAAAGAACACAGCTTGGAGCATGTGAGGCAGGCCGTCTCCCAAGGCCGCACAAGATGTGACTGTACCAAATGTGGTGAGGCGTACCTCTACTTCCTTGCACCCATTGCTTTCGTTTGGTTGCAAATCACATAAGGCTAGCTGTCTCACCTATGCCATGCTGATCTGGACTGTACTATACCGTGCCATGTCATGTCATTTTGTGTCTGGTCAAGGCTAGCCTGCTTGTCCAGGCGCCCACTTGCCCATTTGCCTGTCTGTGCTTGTGTCTGTCTGAGTATGTTGGGGTCTGCCTGTGTGATTTGGTGTCTGTCTGTACTCTTGTGTTCCACCTTGACAGCTTCTGGTGCCTGTGATTGCTGTCCTGCATCTGCTGGCAAGGTGCCACTCTTGCATGGCATCAGCACTTGAGGCAGGGCTGCAAACTGCTTGGCAAAGCCTCAAGAGTCTAGATGGCTCTGCCTTCAAAGAGCTGCAATGCCTCTTTCTGTGCATTCAGAACAGACACCACACCCACACAGGCTTCTTCCTGTTCTTGCTCTTCTTTCCAAGTCTTGCTCTTCAGATTTCAGCCTTGCTCTTCCTGTTCTTGCTCTTCTGTTTGAGTCTCGCTGAGGGGCATGTTGCAAACAGTAGCAGTCTGATGGCGATAGAAAGATCCCCATCTTTAGCTTTGTTTTTTGAGTTTTGCTGAGGGGCATGTTGTGCTCAGAGGGGCTGGTGAAGCCCGACATCGTGTTCTTTGGGGAGAGCTTACCGGCTCGCTTCTTCCAGTACATGGCCACAGACTTCTCCAAGGCTGACCTGCTGATTGTATTGGGCACCAGCCTCACTGTGCAGCCCTTTGCCTCCTTGATAGGTACCCATCACCACTCACTGCATGCAGAGAATGACAGCCTGCAGGTTGTACTGAGCATGCATTGAGAGGTTCAGACACCTCGATTGCAAAGCAACTTTGCCCATTGTATGTGACACAGCAAGTTCTTGCCTAAACCTGCCCTAGTTTGCTGTATGCCTTGCCCCCGCCCTCCCCCTTGCCCTACCCATCGTGCATGATGTTCGGCAGTCATGCTCACCGCTCATCAGGCACTGCCTTGAAGGCTCAGCCAAGCATGGTGTCTCACCTGTTGTGACAGAGGTCTCAAGGGGAGAAATCGATGTGCATACATGAAAGAGAGCAACTGTTGGTGTGTTGCAGACAAGGTGAGGTCAGATGTGCCTCGAGTGCTGATCAACAGAGAGAAGGTAGGTGAAGCAGAACCAGAGCTGAAGCGTCTGGGTGTGGAGCATGGTTTCAACTTTGGTGAAGGGAACTATAGGGATGTGCTGTACTTAGGCAATTGCGATGATGGCACAAAAGAGCTCTGCAAGCTGCTGGGTTGGACTGAAGATCTGCAAAAGCTGATCAAAGAAAGCAAAACTGCAGAGCATGAGGCGCACAATCCCACCACAAAGAGTCCATCTGCATTGTAATCGACTGCAGGCCTTGTGACAGTGCATGATGCAGTGTCCAGTGCAGCTACCGTTCGTACAAGATTGCAGCTCTAACGACAGTGGGCCATCTTGCCCACTGAATGTACAGTCACTGTGTTACATTTGCCCACAACTGTGCAACATTTGCCCTTGTTTTGCCTTTGCAGCTGTTGCCTGCTGTGTGATCTGTCTCCTGTATAGCCGTTTTGTTCATATCTTTATTTGAGCTTGCTTACAAAGCACATGTCAGACCACATGTATGCCTAGAGTGAATGTCCTGAAGTGTGTCTGCTGAGACACACAAGCTGGCGCAAAACTACTTAGCCATATCGTAAGAAGGAAAAAGTGGTAGTAAACAATTACAGTCCGACATTTAGATCAGAAACAACAAGACCTTCTCGTGGTCAAAGCCTGGTTGGAAAGTTGCTCGAAGTTGACATTTACAATCTATGCTGTATAGCATATATGCAACTGTACCAGGCACCACATGCAAACAGTTAGTCAACTGTGCATGCTGTAAGCTCAGGCACATTCGTTCACACTAAAGCAGAAGCAAAATCAGCATCTATACATGTCATGCCAATACACTACCAACATACTGGGAATAAAGGCAGGGAATTCCGAATATACATCACGAACATAAGTTTGTACCACAATAGTTGTCCATGGTGCAAAATCTCGCATATGTCTCACCCAACACCATACCCTCAAAACCGCATCTACACATCAAAGCACACACTACGCGCTTCATAAGGCAACTCCATGGGAACCCACGGCCAGAAAGAATCAGTGAACAAAGGTGAAAATGCAACAAACAATGCAGTTCTTGCAGATCAACTCAAAAATGCATCTGTACATATTGCCACATCCACAGCAGTGATGGACTTGCCATTGCCCAATAGTTTGCCGCTTGCCTAGAGCTTGCTTCCAAACCAATATGTAGGATAGCGCTTTTTGCCATGCAGATTGTTCACAAGAATTGCAATGACAGTCTGTCCAGCTGAGGCCACCAACATCACTGGACGAAACTGAAGCCTGCCCAAGGTGGAAGTGGATTTGCCTGGGAAGCAACGATGGCGGTAGCACCTCCTGCATACATGCATGCACCTGTCAAGACCTTGTCTGCATACATGCTTATGCCTGTCAAGAAGCTGTCTACGAACATGCATGATGCACAGTACTGTCATATCATTTTGCCATGGTAGGGAACCGCTGCTCTATGATGACACACGCACAATGCAGTTGACAAGGATGATATGGGTAGTTGACTGCCTAACTGATTGATGATAAGGATTTTGCTATACAGCAGTGTTGCCACTGCAATGCTGTTTTACTGATAGCATTCACGATTGATGCTGTGCACCTGGAGGATGCACGGTCCGAGTAAGCTGCATTGCGAGCAGGGCAACAGCCATGGAGACAGGGGCAGCTATCCACAAGGAGTCCTTCAGTGCCAGCCTGAATGCGCATCCAACAGCAGCCGATACCACATGCCCACCTATGCTTCAGCACACATATAGTCAAGTGCCATCATGCCAACACTACTCTCAAGATGCCGCTTGCAAGCATATCTGGTCCTTGACGCCATTGCTGACATGGAACAATGCAGAGCATTGCACTGTCAAATGAAAGCCTTCATGTTGCTGCAATGCAAGAAATCCTTGATGACTTGACAGAGTCCAATATGCAATGCAGGCATGCAGGGATGAGTCGCATAGAGCTGCCTCTGCCTCTGTTGCATGATTCTGATGCAGCTGAGCTAATAAATTGTGCTGCCATCTGCACGATGGCACGATCGCACAGATGGCAGCACAGGCATATCACCTGTGCTGACACAAAGCTGCCACTGATGTCACTCGTACCTATGACATTGCGTGGCTGTGCTAGTTGGCTCTCCATCACACCGTACAGCAACACGGCAGTAGCGCCCAAAGATGCCACCAGCAAGTGCTCATGGAGCTGATTGTCCAGTGCATGGGCACAGCCAGCAACCCACAGAATCCCAAGAAATGCACCTATGAAACTTATTATCATATCATAGATAGGAGGCACTGGCAATACCTGCACGCCAATACATGACAGTTTGAGCAACAGTCAGACTCTGCTAAGGCACAAGATTAGGTTCGGAAATCTACTGTACTGCTGTGTTGTTGTGGTCAATGGTGTGCTTACATCATCAACGCCTCCTGCCCATTTTTTGAAGTAGGTCACAGCAATAAGCTTTGGGTCATAGTTGTGTGTTTTTGTTTTGGTATCGACTTGAGCTTGACTGTCAGCCTCAATTGGGTAATCCCCCGCATAGTCCTGTGCGTAGTCGTTTGTTCCTGGGTTGTCTAGCCTGCGGCTCGTTCTTCGCTCGAGCTTGGCAGCTGCCGCTGCTCTGTTAGACTCACGAATGTTTTGTAGATCCTGTATATACCCTGTGGCGGCGTGCTGTGATTCGTGGCTGGGCCCGTGGCGCGAGCCATGCTGCGAGCCGTGATGAGAACCGTGGTGTGAGCCATGATGAGAGCTATCAGCATCGATATGCACGATAGTCGACTCCGGGATGAAATCGGCTTTTGGCCAGCCCGGAGCGGCCATGGACTTGAGTTCCCAGAGATGACGTCTGCAATGTCCCTGCGGCATGCACCAAGGATGTCAGCAGCTACCTGCCGGGCTTGTGAGAGAAGTATGCTAATCGGGAGTCATGAGAGTGCATTACGTACAAATCTGTAACAAATCTGCTTGCTGACTTAAGATGAAGCATCGCCGTAGCAAACTGTGCATAAGCTGGTGATAAGGTGGTCATGTTGCGCTCTGTGTGGAGCTAGCTACGTGATGAAGTACACAGTTTCGCACATACATACATCTCTTTGTATTCTTGCATATACAGTTGGAACATGAAGATATCTTCATCGATGTAACATTGACGATAGTGACCTTTCTGTGATATTTTGAGCTGCTAAAAGTCTTGAACAGTCTTGCTGTAGACCCAAAAATCTTGCCAAAAAAATTAAAAACAGCACAGCGAAGCTGCAGGATTTATAGACCTACACTATAAAGCCGTCGTAGACTTGATGCAGTGCCTTGCAGGAGCATACAGGTATCAGCAAAGCCTGCAGAACAGAGCTCTCAAGCAAACGAACACCAAAGACCAGCCATACTCGCTGATCAAAGCAGAATCTGGTCAAATTGTGCTGTTGATGTTGAGGTCATACAGAAGCAATAAATGTCAGGGAGTTTTACCTGAACACTGAAGTAGATCAAGTGCTCCTCAAGAGGAAACAGCCGGCGCCAGCCAAACAAATTGAACTGCTGAATCATGCTGTGTCAACAAAAACCGCACAAAAGAAACCTTCGGTGATCTGGAGCATGCTCAAAACTTTGTGAACTGACCAAAGCACCTTTGATGAAGCATCAAATCGACCCAATGGCATTTGCCAACGTCCGTAATCTCGAGGGATCAAGCAGCAGTTGGGAGTACTCTTCCAACAACTGAACTGCAAAGCACTGCTCGCTGCGTTGAGACAGGTAAAAGGAGTAGAAGCTCTTTGCATGCTGCACTATCTTGGCAACCTCCTCAGGATGTTCTTGTGCCCACAACAGTCTGTCTATCAGGTCTGTTCCATTGTCCAAAAGATGATCATTGGCCTCAAACTTAATAGGGATGTAATGCTTGCCTGGCACCAACAATGGTGTGTACCATTCCTCTTCCCAACTGACCAGGTTCAAGATTGCAGAGTCCGAAGCCAACAGCTGCTTCATGCGCTTGGACCCACACCAGCCATCAACATTGATGATGTATTTGTAGTCCCTGATCTGGTGTGACAGCGGCAAGGGAGGAGTGATCCCAAAGCTGCGCTGGTCTTCATCAGAGACAATGCCTGGGTCTGGGTACTCTGTGAGACCACTGACAATATACTCCGGATGCTTTCTGCCTGCTGCAATGACAGCCCTCCTGGCCCCTTTGTGCCAACCTACAGAAACACACACAATACACACAATGCAGCAGAGCACGGTGATTTCACATACCTTGTTTGCCTCAGGATACAGATCCTGGCGCTTGTAGGTGCTGGGCATATACATGCACATCTACATTCACACCATGCACAGTTTGCGAAGAGAGTTAGGACCGCAACACACTCTCAAAAGCAGCATCAGTTGCACTTGAAATTGCAGCCTGGTTTGTTTATAAAGACCATGCCATTGGAATACTCACATGGATGCAAGCTGTCCATTGATTTCCCTACAAGCTGAAACCTGAAACAAGCTTTTTGTGAAACGAATAAATAGCTTGCAAGTAGATGAGTATGTCAATGATATGGTCAGTATAAACAACTCGAGCTTGAGTTTTGAAACAAGCTTGTCACCAATTGGGCAAACAGCTTGCAGATGTGTTGATAGTCTCCAGGCATGCTCCACATGAGACATCCATGTGACAACTTTCGTGTGATCAACTTGATGAGCAAGGTCCATGCAAAGGGTTTATGTGCAGGGGTTGTTTGGACATGTGTCCATCAGCAAATAAACTGTCCATGCATGTTCATACACAAATTGCTCCCCTATCTTCTTACCAGTAGGCCTGCCAAGAAAGATGGCCTGGTCCTTTCTGTGGTCAGTCTCAGAGAAGGGAGTGCAGTCCTTGCCACAGGTCAAGGGGTCCACCCCCCACAGATCAGGCAGGGGCAGGTTTGACGTCAGCTTGGGCACATTACAGTAGCCAAAGTAGGGGCCTCCCCCAACATCTTCATCACGTGCTGGAACATCGATTGGGTTGAAGCCAATGGGCATGTCAGGGAGCAGCATGGCATTGAGTAGCCTGTACCAAAAAGGCTTTGCTTTCTTGACAGGCAAGGTGAGTCACTGTCACGTATGTGTCTGCATAAATCTTGACACACTGCGATTCCTTGCAATGCAAATGTAAAGTGCAGGCATTGCTTGGAGGGACGAGTACTTTGTGACTATCGAGTGGTTTTGAGTGCTTCAAGAATACAAATTACACCAGTTGCATACTGACAGTTCTGCATCAGAATGCTTCAATCAAGCTGTCTGGGAATACACATCACACGACATAATGCAGAAACATGTGCTTAGTGATGGTGTGCAAGACTGTACCTTTTGATGACTGGCATGAAGTATGTGGAAAAGCCAGCGGAAAACATGCCCTTGCCTTCTCTGATTGCCATTCTGTTATCAGCATAATGCAAGGTGTTGTTGACAAGATACACCACTGGCCTGGCACCACCAGCCACAGGGTCTGATCTGCCAGGAGGCAACTTCAGGTTCAGCACATCTGCCACATTGATACCGCCCCCGTAACGTGACAGGAATTTGGTGATTAGAGGTGCATAGTCTCCCTGGTACACTTTGCAGTGACTGTGCAGCCACTGTTTCGAGGTGAGCTTTTGTGCAGTTCCAAATCTGCTGAGGAGGACAACGCAGACTAGCGCGTTGAGCTGCTGCCATCTGTTTTTCATCATGCCTGAGCTCACGCTAATCCACGACGAAACGTCGATCAGTACTGCTTGCCTGGTGTTTGCTCGCCCATACGAAGTCAAGCTTACAAAGCCAGAACTTGCCTCGTTTTGCACAATCCGCTGGGTTCATACGTCATCGCACGCGCCTTGTTTAGACACCTGCGACATCACGCAAGTCTACAACGGCTCAAGCCTTGCAGATCAGCCGGACACGTAATCTCTGGAGCGCAGCAGGATGGACGGGCTCGTGGTGAAAGTTTGGGCAAGATCAATGTGCAGAGCTTGCGCCCTCCGCGCTCAGGGGTCGCGTAGCTCGGCTCGACACGCAAAGGTCTATGCAGGCAACAGGATACGTGCTAGTCGTGAAAGTATGCTCGCAACTTGCGGCAGTACGAACCTGTGTAAACAAAAGTGAGCCGCGAGCGCCAAGCGGATGCTCTCTGCTTCATAGGTACACCCGCTGATCACAGGGTGCGTGATACACTTCTAAGGTTACGTTAGTTCATGCATGCTGTCAATCTGTCAGTCATTCCATGTAGCGCAACGACCTAAACACATGTATCTAAATATCATCGTCATTGAGCATCAACATGACAACAGTAGGACTTCCATGCACATGCTTGAACAAGATGCCCATGTTGACCAGAACTACAGTTGCAGTAGCCTGTCTAGACCATCTCAGGTGTTCGCAAAGCCTCAAGAACAGAGCTTTTCTGTGAAGATCTTCTATGATGATCATTGTTCTAGAACAGTGAAACGTTCAGCTTTCTACGTCAAACAAGGCAAAGACTGCTGGTCAAGATGTACTATTGCCATTTCAAAGCATTCTAAAGCGAAGCATTTGGACTAAATCTTTACTTCTTTGAACATGTCTTAACTTCGAAGACTGACTTCAGTGTTTCAGTACTTTGTTTGCGTTTCCCCTCAATTAAGCCTAGATCTATAGAGCTTCAGATTCAGTGATAAGCATGGGACATACAAAGTTGCATCAAAAAAACCTACAACTGGTTTACGGTACACTTGGATATTGTTGACGACAAAGGCAACTTTGACGAAGAAGCATCAACTCGACCCAATGGCATTTGCCAATGTCTGTAACCTCCAGGGATCAAGCAGCAATCGGGAGTACTCTTCTAACAACTGGACTGCAAAGCACTGCTCGCCGCGTTGAGATAGGTAGAATGAGTAGAAGCTCTTTGCATGCTGCACTATCTTGGCAACCTCCTCAGGATGTTCTTGTGCCCACAACAGTCTGTCTATCAGCTCTGTTCCATTGTCCAAGAACTGGTCATGGGCCTCAAACCTGACAGGAATGTAATGCTTGCCTGGCACCAACAATGGTGTGTACCACTCTTCTTCCCAACTGACCAGGTTCAAGATTGCAGAGTCTGAAGCCAACAGCTGCTTCATGCGCTTGGACCCACACCAGCCATCCACATTGATGATGTATTTGTAGTCCCTGATCTGGTGTGACAGCGGCAGGGAAGGAGTCATGCCAAATCCGAGCTGGTCTTCATCAGAGACAATGCCTGGGTCTGGGTAATCTGTGAGACCGCTGACAATATATTCTGGATGCTTCTTGCCTGCTGCAATGACAGCCCTCCTGGTTCCTTTGTGCCAACCTAAGTATGCGCACAGACATGTTGCAATGCAGCAGCGTCATTTGACACATACTTGGAGCAAATCGCAGGCCTTGTTGCTGTGCAAGCAGTGCTCGCCAGGAGGCGCAGTACCTCAGCAGATATGCCGTTTCCAACATTTGGAGAGCATGTGATTGGAAAGCAAGTGTGTGTTGTTATGCGTTATATAAAAAGGGTGGACTCCTGTGCAGAAGTGTGTATGATTGGACGGGCTGGCATCTGTTCATGGAAACTATACACACAAAGTGTTCCCGTATCTGCTTAACAGTAGGCCGGCCCAGAAAGATGGCCTGGTCCTTTCTGTGATCAGTCTCAGAGAAGGGGGTGCAGTCCTTGCCACAGGTCAAAGGGTCCACCCCCCACAAATCAGGCAGGGGCAGGTTTGATGTCAGCTTGGGCACATTACAGTAGCCAAAGTAGGGGCCTCCCCCAACATCTTCATCACGTGCTGGAACATCGTCTGAGTTGAAGCCAATAGGCATGTCAGGGAGCAGCATCTCATCTAACAGCCTGTACCAAAACGCCTTTGTCACTACACAGAAAATTGTGTGACTGTCACATGACAAAGCAGTTACTTGCAATGCAAATGACAGATGCAGGCATTGCTTCAAGTGCTCAAGATCTCTGCACCAGACCGACCAGCAGTTGTTCATGAATGCTTTTAGAATGCATAATTGATTGTCATGACAAACACAGACAGTGATGCGCCAAGTCTGCTTCTAGATTGCTTCAGACAAGCAAGACCTGATTTCAAAGCTAATTTGCAAAGACAGATGCACATAACGTCACACAGAAAGAAATGCCTAGCAAAATTGTACAAGACTGTACCTTTTTATGACTGGCGTGAAGTACACAGAAAAGCCAGCAGAGAACATCCCCCTGCCTTCTCTGATTGCCAGTTTTTTATCAGCATAGTGCAAGGTGTTGTTGACAATGTACACCACTGGCCTGGCACCATCCATCACAGGAGCTGATCTGCCCAAAGGCACTTTCAGGTTGAGCACATCTGCCACATTGATACCACCCTCATATCGCGACAGGACTTTGCTGACTAAGGGTGTATAGTCTTCCTGGTATGCTTTGCAGTGATGATGCAACCATTGTTTTGAGGTGAGCTTCTGTGCAGCTCCGAAGTTGCTGAGGAGGACAATGCAGCCTAGGGTTGTAAGCTGATGCCATCTATGTTTCATAGTGCATGAACTCAGCCTGAACTTGCACAGCTCGAGAAGTATCGCCTGGCAGAAGTCCTTGCTTGGCAGTCAAGTCATGAACGAGACAGAAGTTGTTTGGCATGATTCGCTGTGCGACCTCATTTGCGCTTTTTGACACCTGCGAGGTATACGTAGTAGAAACTCACAAGGGCTGACGCCCTGCAGATCAGCCAAGCACGCAACCTCGCTAACGAGACAAGGGCGACGGACCAGTAATGACGGAAAGTCAATCTGCAGGCCTTTGGCACCGGGCGCTCAGGTTCGCGCTGCTCGGCTGGACATGCGTACGCCAAGGTCTATGCAATTGCAAGCAACAGAACACCAAACAGCAGACGCTAGTCCTGAATTATGTCTCGCAAGCAGCAGCACCAGCAGACTTGCGAGACCAGGTGTCGATTTGGGAGCGCGGAAGCCAAGCGAAGCGAGCAACCCAATACTGTGCTATACCTCGGCCGGCCCGAGGCCCGAAGCATCTTCCCTGACTTAGTAAACCTAGTAATCCTGGATTACGTTGATATCAATAGAGGGATGTCGTAGGTCGACAAAACCTAGAGCAAATGTTTGAAACCTCGGAACGAATTTGCCTAGCGATTTGCCTCATTTCGCAACAACCCTGAGTTTTGAAAATGCCCGTTGCCCTGCCTGCCACGCCTGTTTGTGCGTTCTTTCTGACATAGAGCGAGATTGCCGCAAGTGTCGAGCTGGCCTTACGGCATCGATTGGTCTGTTTCATACTTGACAAGACGGCCCATTGCCCAAGGCCACTCGCTGCTCTGACGACCTAGATCGGAGCCGGAGACTGATATGAACGGGTCGAGACAGGTATACATCCGAGCTGTCGGCAAAAAAATCCGGTCAAATAAACTCATTAAGGTCAATGGTTATGTTACGCACCCGCGCAGACAAGGCAGAAGTCAGATATGACCAACAAAGCGAAGCGAGGCACAGGCAAGGGTAAGAAAGCAGCTGCTCCTGCTGCCAAAGCAGAGTCAGAGCTTCCTGACAAGGTAGTAGAGGTCCCACAAGAGGCAAAAGCTTCAGCAGTCAATGAAGGAAAGAGTGCGCCACCACCAGAAGCCTCCGTGGCAGCCACAGATCAGGCAGCAGCCCAGGAGAACTGCAGCGCTGAACAGGAGAAGCCAACTGAAGATGAGGCTGAGGCCATTGCAGAACATTTAGTTGCTCAAGCCCGCAAGCCAATGAAGAAAGAAAGCTCACAGTCTAGTTTGGCTGGATCTGTCACTGTGAGTCCTGTCCTTGCCTTGATCTCGTAATCTCTCTGATTGCCCTTTCATGCGCTGGCTGACTCACAGGCATACCGCATTTGTAACATTCTCTGGCGTCGTGCTGAGCCAGGACGTATGTGTACCTGCTGACATTTGCAGCTTTGTCTGGATAGTGTATTACAAGTGCACGCCTATGCAGCAGGCTGATCAGCTCAGTTCTGCTCAGGACTTTGCAACCCTGCAGAAAACGTGCCTGTGCTCTAGACATGCTGTGACAATCATCTTTGTCTATGTCTCTGCAGGAAACAGAGATTGACAGATTTCAGGCGCCTGAGGAAGCAGCAGCTGAAGAGGACAAGCTTCGTGTTGAAAGGGAAGACAAAGAGAAACAGCAGATAAAGGTCAGCATCTGCTCATGCTATGCAAATCTGGCTGCCAAGTTTGGCACCCAGAGACTCAGGTCTGGGGTGACAGTGCTGATAAAAAGGGTACACAGCACATTCAAGCCATACAATGCATCATCAATCATCCTGAGCTAGCTTGCCTGAGCTGCATGTCTCCTGTAAAGGTATCAAGACACATCCTGTTGCGCGCAAGAGGCCTGTTCAGAGATCTAGGAATCTGCAGATCACAGGCTACAGAGCATTGCCTAAGCAACTTGCTCAAGAGACATAAGTACAGCCTAAGGCTTTGAGAGGCGGCATGCTTGTACAGGAAGCCATATTGTCTGGAGAAGGGGGTGCTTTGGACAGCAAGAAGTACAAGAAGCTGGATGAGCTGCTCAACCAGACCGACATGTATACCCAGTTTCTCATGGAGCATCTGAATGACGCCAGTACTGCAGCTGAGGAGGTTGTGGAGGCTGAAGATGGCAAAGCAGGCAGTAAGCGCAAAGCAGACAAAGCAGGCGGCAAGAATGCCAAGCGGCAGAAGCCTGCATCCCCCACTCAGGTAATGATAATAATGATAACAATGCGTATGCTTTCCAGCTCATGCTGAGCCAGGTAGATGCAGGGGTCCCACTCAGGCCAGGCACACAAACTCCAACCAGGGCTTGCAGTCCAACCAGGGCTTGCAGTCTGCGTTGCATGTATCTCAATGTTGCACAGCAGCGTCTAGACTTGCTGCTTTCTGCATAGTACAGCAGTTGACTTACTTAGCAGTGTCTACAGCACAATGTCACCTTTTGCAGCTGCCTGTGTGTTACTATACAACTGCATGCAAGAGTTGTCAACTGTGCTATGTATGCCAGCTTGAATTTACGACCGGGCTGTGAGCTGCTTGACTGAACATAGTGTGTTTAACATGGGTTTACAGCGCATGCTGACATTGAGTTCCATACCTGTGCTGCTATGTTGCTGAGATAAGTGCATGCTGATGGGTGGCAGGTTATGCTGCCCCTGATTGTTGGTGAGATGCGTGACTACCAGCTGCGGGGCGTGCGCTGGATGATCTCCCTCTACCAGAATGGCCTCAATGGCATCCTGGCTGACCAGATGGGCCTGGGCAAGACAGTGAGTACCACTTGTACATTGTTGCAGCTTTCAGAGTGCAGACTCACCATCAAGGCTGACTCATGCATTGTGCTGCCTTGTTGGTGGATCTGAACAGAATTTGTGCTGCCGGATACAGTCCGCTTGCCAGACTGTCTGCAAAGTTTGAACGTAACATGGCATGACATGCACCAACCTCGAGGTTTACGGACTGTTTGATGTCACGTGTGTGTGCAGTATCTCTGATGGAGGCATGTGTTGCTACTTCACCTCCCAGCTACACAAAGTAGCTTGGTTCATTTGTTTGACACAGGTTCAGTCCATTAGGTTCTCCACAATACCCACAAGCTGGCCTGCATGCAGGTCCAAACTATTGGCTTCTTGAGTCACCTGCGTCAGAAGAACATCTACGGGCCTTTCATGGTGGTGGGGCCCCTGTCCACCCTTTCCAACTGGGTGGATGAGTTCAAGCGATGGCTTCCCTCCATGAATGTCATTCTGTACCACGGCAGCAAGGATGAGCGCCAAAAGCTGCGCACCAAGCACATGCCACATGGTATGATCTGCACATCAGCAGCAAACATGCATGATACCACTACACACCTGAGTGTTGGCTTCATACCCTCAGCATCAAAGAGCAGCATCTGCTTATAATGTCGCATCCAGCTATCACATGCCTGCTGAGGTGCATTTTGTTTGAGTCATGCAGCAAAGCATGGTCTGTGTACTGTATGGCATCCACACAGGGTGCATCCTGGCAGGCAGTCATTACCCTCATCGCATTGAGGTTTCATGCATGCTGCAACATGGCATGGCTCCTGCAATGCTTCATGACCACCAATGCAAGTGTGTGCAGGTCCAGCAACAGACAAGTTCCCTGTGGTTGTGACCTCCTATGAGATTGTGATAGCAGACAGCAAGCTGCTGCAGCGGTACAAGTGGAAGTATGTGGTGGTGGACGAAGGCCACCGCCTCAAGAACTTCAACTGCAAGCTGCTGCGCGAGCTGCGCCAGATTCCTGTGGATAACAAGCTGCTGCTCACAGGTGTGACTCTTCCGCTGCACCCATCAGCTGTCACCATCTTGGCCACAACATGGAAGCATGTGAGACATTTTGCCTTTCTCTTAACAACTTTGTTGATAGACATAAACGTGTGCCTCCTCTTGTAGTCCTAGCCTTCCTGCTGGTTCACAGCAGCAGCATCATGTAGGCTGCCTTTCTTACCTACGACAGGGCTTTGACAGATCACGTGCACACTTTGTGGTGGCGTCGCACTGCTAGACGATACTATGTAGTTCCAACTCAGGAAGCACCGATCACATCTCAGATTGCATATCTCATGCGCTGTTCTGATGGTGTGCAGGCACGCCCCTGCAAAACAATCTGAGTGAGCTGTGGAGTCTGCTCAACTTCCTGCTGCCTGACATCTTCGCTGACTTGGCCAACTTTGAGTCCTGGTTCGACTTCAGTGGAGTAGGGGAGGAATCTGGCAATGCTGAGATCCTTGCACAGCAGCAACATAACAAGGCAAGCTGTTCATTAACTCGCTCCTACAGCAGCAAGCAAATAGCTAACAGCTGCGCAGTCTTGTCCTTTACAACAGCCATGTTTTGCATGCATCAGCACAGAAAAACCCAGACGCATGTCACACTCGGCACACCATACCTGTCAAGTATCAAGCCTTTCCGTCAACAGCAATGAGGCAGATCACCAACATGCACGGTGTCCTCTGCAACTGCTGCACCCCACAATATGGTACTCAGTCATTTGACGGGCAAGGTCCTTTGCTGAGCTGACAATGGCAATTGAGTTCAATGCTTGAGCTGCACTGTACAGCACTCCAGAACAAGACCTGCGGCCAGTGCATTGCTGATGCAGCACAGGTGCCACTGCATCATTTCGTGTGCATTCAAACGCATCACCATGCACAAAGCTGGTCCAGCAGCAACAGGCACAATGATCTGCTGAGTGCTGACAAGCCAAGGGTGACAGCGTGCATGCCAAAGAGCTGTATTGTTGCCACACTGTTGGTGCCATGTATGTTAAACCTGTCGTTGTGCCCTGAACCTGCAGGTGATCACAAAGCTGCACTCCATTCTGAAGCCTTTCTTGCTGCGGCGCGTGAAGAGTGACGTGGAGAACAGCCTGCCAGGCAAGAAGGAGCTGATTGTGTATGCAGACATGACCCAGCAGCAGCGTGACTTCAATGAAGAGCTGCGTCAGAACACACTCAACGTGAGCGCTGCTGATCTATTCATGTCTGCTTGCACCGCATTGTGCTGCTCTGCTGAAGTACCTTGACCCTTTACCAAACGCTGCAGGAAGCACTTGTTGAGCGTTTCACAGCATTTTAGCGGACACTGCTTTACATAGCTGCATGTCCTATCATTTGATTTTGTTCCATGTAGCATGCACCATGTTGTGACAGCAACAGAGAGTCACTGCTCAACACAGGCTTTCCCCAAGTATGGTCCATGCATGGCACACAGAGTCACAGCTGGACTGCACAAAGCCAAGTCATCCACTACAAATTGCATACGCTGGCCTCCAAGTAACAGCTGTCTCCAAATTGCATATGCTGGCCTCCCAACACTGCTTGTTTTCTAGATTGCATGTGCACTGAAGCAGAATGTATTTGTTCGTTAGAACCCACAACAACAAAAAACAAGAAGAAAACAGAAAGCAAGAGATCCCCCAACACTGCTTGTTGATGGTGTGCAGGAGACCATGGCTGCAATGGCCAAGTCCCAGGGGGGCGCCCACGTCAGCGTGTCCAAGCTGAACAACGTGCTCATGCAGATGCGCAAGAACTGCAACCACCCCGACCTCATCAAGGGGGCCTTTGACGGCAGCATCACCTACCCCCCCTCTGAGGAGATCCGTGCCCAGTGTGGCAAGATGCAGCTGCTGGAGCGCATGCTGCACAGCCTGCACAAGGGGGGGCACAAGGTCCTCATATTCAGTCAGGTCAGTGGTCTGCACCATGTCAAGTTTGGTTTGGGATGATGACTCATGTTGGTGTAGTGAAGGCTTGGGCATGACTGTCATGCCTGTAGGCCATGCACAGCTGGCACATGTGCTGCCACATTCATTATTCTCCCTCTTTTTCCCTTGGGTTGCGTCTCTTGATTGTATGTTATATTTGGATAAGCTTGAGTCCTTGTTTGTTGATACCCTTTGTTTTCAAGCCTGCATAACCAGACAGGCTGCAGATTGCCGATTTTGGCAGGGCATACTAGCCACAATCAATGGGTATGCCCCTGCCTGGTTGCTTCCTGCTTTACATTCTGAAGATGTCATAAGGTGCTGTCGAGTGCCTGAATGACAGCAGGGATGTCAGCCAGATATTGATACGTAGCATCATTTTGGAAGGTCAAAACATGGACGTACGGCCGGATACAGATACCTTCATGTCTTGACCTGCTGAAGTGTTGCTATGTATCAGTATCTGGCTGACAACCCTGCTTTCGTTCATGCACTATACAGAATGCCTGCGCTCAGCAAGCCCAACATGCGGCAAAAAAAGGCACCTTTACAGTCCATGTCTGCTCGGCGCGG
>JAABUP010001283.1_pt1 | contig 52601 bp, 69 predicted proteins | sample 5559201 | NCBI WGS metagenome assembly JAABUP01 (sample SAMN10711887, study PRJNA513373) | rock metagenome | isolation source: Antarctica rocks | place: Antarctica | reverse complement strand
CATTTGCAGGTCATGATTTTGAGTCAGGACAAGGACCGTGGCAGGATGTCATTGTCCACCAAGAAGCTAGAGCCAACCCCTGGTGACATGCTGAGGGATCCTCAAAAGGTGTATGAAAGGGCAGATGAGATGGCAAAAGCCTTCCAGGAGAGGCTAGCTCAAGCAGAGGCGACAGCACGAGCAGAGGGAGTACAATTTTGATCTGCATTGATGTGCAGCCTTAACCACCGATGCAGCCGGCCTGCACAAGCCAGACTGCTTGTAATGTGGCTTAGTGCCTTCTGGTTCTGTTTTGCTAGGGGAGAAACTACCGAGATAAGACTGGAGAGACTCCATGTGTGCTAAATAGGCTACTGCAGTTATTGTATGGCTTGCATTTTTACTCTCATGCAATCTGCTGACTTCATCATCATCATATAGACTGATACAACAACATGGGGTGATTTGGACATCATACGCCAACAAGTGCGGCTGTAAAGTGAACATGCAGGCATCCAGCTGTCAAACTCGAACAATGATATGAGCAGACCCAGCGTGACTCCTGGACCACTGACCTCTTAGTCCTTGATCACTGTAAGGGCAGTCTATGAGCTCAGGCTTTCCAGTTACAATTGCAGGGCTACATTTGTAAGCCTTAGACCACAAGCCTGCTGTCAACCAAGTGCAATTTGCATCTGCACGGATTTGGTGCGTCAGCAGGCGTTTGATCGATTGGCCAGAGGGCAGCTGTCAGACACCGTTTTCTTTGTTTTGAATGTCAATGTAGCACACATAGCAGGCTTGGGCATCAGGTAGCAAGATTGCAAAACCCCTTGCGCACCATTGGACATGTCTCTAACTGCAGACATGGACAACACTCTTTTGTCGAAAGTTTCTGACCCACATTGTCACTGTGCATCCAAATCGCACCTGAATTTCCATCTGTGATCACAGACTGTGCAAGTCACAAACGTTGTCATGGGCTGCAAAATCAGCACATGAGCTTGTCAGGCACAATGGACGGCTGCTGCATGAGCATGCGATTATTACTAGAACAATAAGTACCTCATCTGCTGATCTTGTTTGCATTTGCTGCAGCACAAACATGTGGTCAGTTCTGCCCGCTTGTTCATGGAGTGTTTAGGCAGCAAATCCAAGCGCTTACGTAGTACACACACTTCTTTTGTTTGCACTTTCCACATCTGCATACAACAATGTAAGATGTGAAAAGAGTGGGAAGGAATGAGCAGAAGGGCAGGAGGTTGTGAGTGCACTTACTGGAAAGCGTCTGTGGTGGCCTTCTTGATGCCTGCAGGATTAGCTTCCCGCAGTGCATGCTGCCTAATTTCCTTATTTTCCTTACGTCTTTCATTGCTGGCAAGTTCGTCAGATGTCAGTGTGACAAGGACATAGCCACTAATCTCACCGTCCAACACACGTGCACGTAGGTCAGGGTTCCTTGCATCCTTCATGTTGAAGGCAAGACTACGAACTTTAGTCTTGTAATTTGCATTGACCCCACCATACTGCTGAAAGATTGCTTGCTCAATATCAGCAGCAGTTTGCACTGCATCCCCTTCAACTCCTTCTTGCAATGCTTTGTGCAGGCCCTCGAGCATCAGCAACGCTGTTTTGTGCCTCATTGCATCATCAAGCCTTGGCAACATGGCTTTGAGCTGATCCAGAGACTCTGTTTTGATCTCTGTCTGGCCAGAGGGTTGCTCCTCCGCAGCTGTTTGCTGCTCAGTCTTGCGACGCTTATTGGAGCCTTGGTTTCTTTCTTCGTCACCATCCATTGCTGCAAGAAACAGGTCGTTGAGCAGTCAGCACCCAACAAAGTCTCAACAGGAAGTACGGAGGGTACTCTTACAGCCACTGGTCCCCTTTGTATGTTCTTCTTGTTCTAGTCTGACGCACTCTTTCCATTCAGCAACCAGAGACTTTGCCGCCTCTGCTATGCTGCTGTCGTCGTGCTTGGTGAGCTTGCGAATTTTCTTGCCAGCTTGTGTCTCTGCTAGCAGTTGGGTATTCACGTCAAAGGACTGCAATGACTCTAGACCAGACAGGGCTGTCTCAAGATCATGCTGCTGTGCAGAGTCTGCTGCGGACAGGATGCTATCGACCTCTACAGTTAGTGTAGAGGCCAACACCATCGCAAGGGGGACAGATCAAGGACAGTCAAAGCCGCCTGGGAAGGAGCAACAACGTGAGGTACTGGCCGCAATGTCACCGACCAAACACTTGCACCCTGCGACCAGCAGTAAGGAACAGCGATCGATGCAAGGCAGCTAAACTGCAACAGAAACCAGCTCAGTGACTAATACACAGAGTGGAAGAAGAGAAATAGATTACACAGCAATCAGCATCCTTTGATGAGCGTAAAGTGCTGCAGCGTCTCGGAGCTTTAGGCGCAAGGGGATGCGATACTGTCACAGGCATGCTTTCTGCGGGGCCTTGAAAATGCCTGTATGGACCTCTGCTGGTATTCATGGCTCTCACGATAGTCCAAATAAAATTGTCAGCTGAGGCTATCTGTGGTGTAACACTAGAGCCCTACCTGCAAGTCCGTAAAGGTACCTCTACCACCGTCAGTGGTGAAGACGTGCCCGAGGAGGGGGTTTCAGACTCCAGATATGTTCTGAGATACAGATGGTACAGGAGCGTGCATAGAGGAGGTCAGATCTGCTGGGTGAGAGACATGCACATGCCACGCTTTGTCTCGACATGTCATCCCGCTGGGGTGTGGGTCCGCTCCGGTATCCCTTTCGTTTTGATGACGAGATATAAGATGATTTTGCTGCAGATTCATCCTGATAGAGAGGCAACAGTCCAGTGCATCCTGTGTCTTAGGAGTAGAGCAGAAATACGCAAAAGCTTTCATTGCACTCCTGAATGTTTACAACAGCATTGGCCTCAGCACCGTCAGCTGCATGAGCAGAGGAGGTTGAAAGGTGAACTGCTTTCTGGTCGCTCCTGAGTTGGATGTCTGCTCTCAGCTCGCCCACGCTCTTGCTTGGCATGTCTTTACAAAGCTAGACCTGAGATCACATTGAAGTCACACTCAGGGTGTGGTCACATTCTGGCAGGTCCAGAAAATGGCTATGTGACAGAGTTGAGCAGGAGCAGTCAGACTGTTACTGCTGGGGGAGAGACCTGGATTGAGGTTAGCAACCTTGAGAGCAACTGCATACCATCCAGTTGCTCTTGTGACTCTAATGCAAGTCTTGATTTACCTCAGGTCGGAAAGGGCAGATCGTACACACCCTCTCCTGAGGACGTCGGCAGCAGCATCAAATGTGAGATCGTCCCTGTAGACTCATCCTCCCACTTCAATGAGACAGGGGCAGCTTCATCAGCATCAACAGGTCGTGTGCGCCCTGTGCCACTGTGCCCCCAGCGGGCTCTGGTGCCTGTTCCCCCTCCCAGAGGGGGCAACCCTGCTGGGAAATTCACAGCTCTAACGTACAATCTGCTGGCAGATCTCTATGCATCGGTAAGCACTCTGCACCAGCTCACTGGGCTCTACAGCCATAGCATGCACATTCAACATCCCCACAGCTTTGATGGCCATGAATTGTCCAATACCACCATTGCCTGCTGCCACGTTGTGTTCTTTTCTACCTTCTCATGCCCTGCTATCAAATGAGACATCATTTGTGCTCCTTGTGGCAGGTAGATGCACATGGCCACTGCTGCCAGCAGTGGGCTTTATCTTGGCAGTATCGCAAGCAGAATCTCCTCAAGGAACTGCTCACCTACAAGGCTGACATTCTCTGCCTTCAGGCAAGACATACTAGCTGTCCTATCCTGCACTGAAATCCTGCAAGCAGTATTGATCAGCCAACATGCTGAGACCTGCACAGGTCTCTGAGGCCTTGCGGCCATCATTGTGCAACTGTCAGCTCTGCAGGCCAAGCTTTGTCGTGTCATTGCTGTCAAGGGTCTGCTTCATGGGCATAAGCAAGTCTAAAGCAACAGCCCTGCTGTATGAAATGTTGCCTCAAGTTCTGCTTTGGTCAATGTGACTGATGATCTGCTGTGACTCAACAGGAGGTTCAAAGTAACCACTTTGACAATTTCCTGGCGCCTGAGCTTCAGAAAGCTGGCTATGCTGCTATCTACAAGAGGAAGACCACTGAGCTGTATACAGGCAGCTCCTATGCCATAGACGGATGTGCAACCTTCTTCAAGCGGGATAAGTTTGCGCTTGTCAAGAAGTATGAGGTATGGTCATTGCGCCATTGAAACCGCAATGGTCATGCCAGTCTTTCACATGTGGCTTTGTGATGAGCTGTCAAGGCAGTGCCAAATATATAGCACTAACCTGTCAGCCTGATTCAAGGAAGCTCATGTCATGCAAAGGAAGCTTGATGCACATGCATGCTGCAACTGAAGAGGCCTGTTCTGCAGGTGGAGTTCAACAAAGCTGCGCTGTCCTTGTCAGACAGCATTCCAGCTGACCAGAAGAAGGCAGCCTTGAACCGCCTACTCAAGGTGCAGTTTCTTGCACTCCTGCTTTGCCAGATGCCAGACAACATTTTCGTGTGATTATCGTGGTATTGTTGAGACTTGCTCATATTTCAGGCTGTTGCATTTGGCAGTGTGCATGTAGTCCAGCCAGCTGTGTCATGTATGCCTTTGACATAGCATGTGGACTGTCGTGTACATTGATAAGGGCAGACAGCTACAGGTATACAGTCAGCACTTTAAATGGCTCGAGCCAAGAGTCAACAAAAGAGTTCTTTCGTTGACCCTTGGCTCAAGCTCTCAAGGTGTTGACTGTATACCTGTAGCTGTCTGCCCTTATCAATGTACATGGCTGGGAAGCTACTAAGTGAGATAGCAGCAAGAGTTTCACCAATTGCCAGGCTCATTCGCTTTGTCTCTTTCATGTGTGCAGGAAACTGTGTCTTTTCTGTCTCAGCTTTCAGCTTGTACTGCTTTCAAGTTGCAGCACTTTCACTGTACTTGGTGCCTCAGAGATCCACTGGCACAGACCTTTCTGTTATCACCTGCACATCTCCAGCAACAACAGCATCAGTCTGCTCCCTTGTTGTATTTAGGACAATGTGGCGTTGATAGCAGTGCTGGAGGCTCTGGACCCTCCCCAGCTTGAGGGTGCCAACAGAAGGCAGCTCATCTGCATTGCCAACACCCACATCCATGCAAACCCAGAGCTCAATGACGTCAAGCTCTGGCAGGTAGACCACAGCTGCTGTCTGCTTCATGAGTTGACTGAAATGTTGAAGGCGTGATTGAACAGGTTGCAAACAACTAGCACTAGTGTCATGACAGCCTAGTTGCATCTATGTTTGTCTCCTGCAAAAATGATTGCAACCTGTTGACTGGGCATATAAAGACAAATTGTTCAACACAGCAGAGACTGGCTGATCCGTCGCGCAGAATGTTGTTCGGCATGCAGCTAGGATGAAACCGAAGCTGAATATGAATATAAACATGATGAAAATTTGCCAAGGGAAAATATTGCCCAAATCACAAAGCAACTCCTGACAAAATTTAATGCTGTACAGGTGCACACACTTCTCAAGGGCCTGGAGAAGATAGCAGCCAGCGCAGACATCCCCATGCTCGTCGCTGGTGACTTCAACAGCGTGCCTGGCAGTGCAGCCCACTCCCTGCTGGTCAACCGGATTGTTGAGAACAACCATCCGGTATGGCCATCTAGCTTTTTGGCTAGCTATGCTAGATTGGCTGCTGTCGACAGGCACACGATTGCACACTGTGTCATCAGCACCAGTAGATCACAGCAAGAGTGCCGCCCACCCAACCACACCTTTCACCTCGCGTTGCCCAGTCTGGCTGTGTTCAGTGCCATAAACTGTCTCAAATCCGCAGCTTTGAAAAGATGGTACAATCTGTGCGTCCAAGGGCTGCTGTATTGCTTGCAGGAGCTTCAGAACGACCCCTTGGGTATCCTACGGCCAGCCAGCAAGCTGCAACATAACCTGCACCTGGCCAGTGCGTATGCTGCAGTGCATGAGGCGCGTGATGGGGGGCCAGCTCTGCAGAAACAGAAGCGCCGAATGGACCCCAAGTACCATGAGCCTAAGGTCAGAGGCCATGTGCACACTGCTGACTGCTTGTGAAAACCCATTTTGTGCATTGTGCATCACTTGCTTCCTGCTGTGCAGCCTCGTGCAGTGCAGGTATATGCCATATCATCACTTAGTGCAGGTAAAGATCTGATTGCTGTATAGTGCATGTGTTTGGGTCCATCAGAATGTGGGAGCGGCTACAAATGCAGGGGCATATTTCTGTGAAGGCACAGCAAAGCAAGCATTTCTGTGAAGGCAATGCGCAGCATGCATGCACAAAAACAAAGGCATGAATGCTTGTCTTACCTCCGACCAAGGCGGCACGACACTGTTGAGTGCTTTCGTCACTACTGTGTTGGGCTGCAGTTCACAAACATGGGACAAGGGTTTCAGGGCACCCTGGACTATGTGCTGTACACCACCAACTCCTTGGTGCCAACAGCTACACTGGAGCTGCCGGATGAATCTGACATCAAGGACACGCGCAACTCCAAAGCAGGGCTGCCAAATGAGACATGGTCCTCTGACCACATTGCTCTGCTGGCAGAGTTCCAATACAAGCAGACTTGAGCTTGCAGCTGCTCCTGTTGCGTCTCAAAAACTGCTCACACATGCTGGTGTGAACAGTGTGCTGATGTGAACAGTGTGAGCAGTGACTGACTGACAGGCTTCAACATGGCAGTGACATGTCAGCAGCTGACAAAGTGGAAGGAAGTCTGCGGTTTCCTCAAACGGTCTGCTTGATCCGCTCTGCGGTGATGACAGATGACAAGGCACTCTCAAAATGCAGGATTTGACTGTCACATGGCATATTATTTGTATGCAGCCATGATCTCCATGCAGTACTTCCACAGGACACAGGCGCATCCATTCTACCTACTAAGTTATATTGTGTGCTCTTTCTTGACATCAGGACCATGAATATTATTACAGTTTCCTAGGCAAGAACTTATATCTGATGTTCAAGAGCGTAAGCTTTGGGCTGTATACTGGTCTACCTGTAAGTAAGCAAGTAAGGAGTACAATGTGCTGTGCTACTATACATTACCATGCTGCTAGCACACAGTGCTGCATGACTCAACACCGTGATGCTGAGCGACGTGCCAACAGCGCACCCAATCCTTCTCGCAGCATTGTGTTGGGTACACACAAACGGTTACGAATGCCGGATTGCAATCTCGTCAATACTTTGTGGGCTGTCCCAGGAGACTCCTCACGATGACCGTACTGGCAATCTCTGGCCATTAGAGACTTTGACCCCATGCACACCAAACTAGCTGCTGTGCCCCAGTGTTCTGACCCAGACAATTTGTCCTGATTCAGAACCACTTTGCATCTTTCATGTCATCAAGTTCCTGAAGTCAGATTGAGCAACCACCTGCAGGTTGCTGTACCTTTTGCCTTTCTCGCCATTATTTGATCATGATAATGATATGCATAGCAGTATGGGTCTTGAACGCTACACCTTACTACGACATAACAGGCCTTCCCCTTCATGTACCAACCTAAGGTCTACGGATGCACACATGGCTTTAGCACCCATGCTGTGCGCTGGTCTTGTCAACCAGCCTCAGGATTATGGCACATGTTTGCGGCGGTCCCACTGTTCTCTTTTCGAAATGAGACATTATATAATTATTTTTATCAAGCTGATAAGTCTCTCAATCACCTTGTTACCACCCATGCTGGCTAACTTAGCAAACCCTCATCTCCCTGAGCGAACTGCTTCATTACTGCTACAGTCCTTCGTGATCAACCATAACCATAAGATGCACAGCACATGGCTCTGCCATAGAGAGCCTGCCTTACACATGCACATGATGAGATTGCTGCACATGGTGCTTTGGCATTTGCTGCACAGTGTGCCTTGCTAGCTTCTGATGCATAAGTGATAAGTGATGGTCTGCTCTGAAACCATGCCGCTTTCGACCTGGGCTTCTCGGGGATGCCCCCAGTACTTTACAACGGTTCTGTGCTATCATATTTGCAGGCTGTTTCTTTTCCTGACCTCTTACACAGACTAGCGACCAGCGACTGATCTGCCTACAATCTCCTGATGACGAACGCCTGCTACAGACAGCCTCAGCGCGCCGGTCACGAGCCTGTTTGCCTTGTGCCTGACTGGACGAGTATTTGCTTGTGCCTGAGTGGAGTCTTCGCTCAAGCTTCCCCACATATTCTGAGGGCTTCGTATTCTTCTGATATAGGATTGATTGATCGATTGATTGTTCAATTGATTGATCAATTGACTGGTTGGTGCTTGGTTGATGGAAACGCTCCTGAAACCCACTCATAAGCAAGCTCACCTCCCCCCCCAGCACAGACTGCCACTCACATGCCACCCCCACACCAGCCACAGCCACCCCCTGCAAATACACTCAACACACCCATCACAGCTGATGAAATCAGCCTCGGCTTACAGCGGCTTCACAATGGCAGAGCAGGCGCCCTGCAAGGCTATTCATCTGAGTTCCTCAGATATGCCAAACCTCTTCCCACACCCGAGTCCCCAGCTTCGCCCAACCTCATCATTCCCTGCATACATGCCATGTTCAATGAAGCTTACAGCTCAGGCAAGGTACCCATCCAATGGCAGACTGCTCTCATCACCCCCATCTTCAAACATGCGGATGCTTCAGACCCCGCCAACTACAGACCAATTGCAGTTGGGGAGCCCTTGTGCAGGCTATATGCGAATATTCTCCACCACCGGCTAACTCAGTACACAGAGCAGCAACAGCTTCGCACACACACACAAGCTGGATATCGATCTCACCTCAGTACTGTCCATCAAGCATTTGTTCTACAACATGTCATTGACAAGCAAAAACATGCACATGAGCCATTGTACCTCTGTTTTGTAGACCTCAAAGCTGCATATGACAAGGTTCAGTGGCCACTCATTCGGCAAGTATTGCAGCGTCTTGGCATACATGATAACATGTTAACTGCTATTCAAAGTTTATACACTGATTGTTCCTTAGCTATGAAAATTAATGGCTTTCATGGTGACATGCATAGCCCATCTGTAGGTTTACGCCAAGGATGCCCACTCAGTGCTACTTTGTTTGGTCTTGTTCTGGATGGACTTCACCATGATCTGCAAGTCTCAGTTCCAGATGCAGGCATCAAGATTCAGCACACACGGCTCACCGACATGGAGTATGCTGATGACGTCTTCCTACTGGCACATTGCCCCTCACATCTACAGGCACTCATCACAGCACTAGCAGACTATTGTCAGCAGCTACACATGCAAGTAAGCATAGCGAAGACAAAAGTTATGATCATTGGCGATGGCACGCAAGCCACTTTCACATGCCAAAACCAGCCTTTGGAGCAAGTGGAAAGTTTCAAGTACTTGGGCCTGCCCTTTCATCAGTCTGGTCACATTTCTCACCTCATCACACCAAAGCTTAACAAAGCAGCAGCATCTTGGGCAATTGTGCAGCAAAAGCACGCACAGTTGCAATGTAGTGACACTGTTGGTTTGAAGTTTTGCTTGTTTCAATCCATTCTCGCCCCTGCTTTTCACTATGGTTGCCCTGTTTGGGGTATGCATAGTCCCACAGATTCCGCTGCCAACAACATTCGCAAACAGTTAGAACAAAAAGATATGCTGTATCTTAAGCGTTTATGTGGAGTACCTTCCACCACTTCCCATGCTGTCATTCTGGCAGAGTTGAACATACATAGTTTGAAGCACTTTTGGTGGCAACAAACCATTGCATTTTGGAATGCCTTAGCTTCAGCCCTAGCTTCTTGTCTACATAGACTTGTTCTCATTGATAATCTACAGGATGCGTCTCTTCATAGTGTTCACATTTTTTCTTGGTCAGTCTCTCATTGCCTTCGCAGTGTTGGCTACCATTTACCTACCCAAGTCCAAAGTATTCCTGTCATAGATGCCAACACAGTTATAGCTGCACTTGAACATCAAGCCTCTCTTTCATGGAACAATTTGTCATCCAACCCACGCACAGCGCCCACCAGGAATGCCAAACTGTGTACATGGCATAATTGGTTTCGCCCTTTCAACACCTAGGTCTCCAGCCCATATTTTCTTTTTACCTGTTTCTGGCAAGCGCATGAAGTGTTTCCTACGTTTCAGACTCAGCTGTCATTCACTACCAATTGAGACAGGCAGACATCGTAGACCACCTATTCCTAGATCATCTAGACTTTGCCCACATTGTCCCCTAGCTAGTGTTGGGGATGATCAAGCTTGTCTTTGAGTGTCCAATTTTCAAGCCACTCAGAGACAAGTATCAAATTCTTTTCAGTTCCCGAACCTCTTCAATGCGATCCTTCTTTGCCCAGAAGGAGCGCATGATTGTTTACAAATTCATTTCAGACTGTTTAGACATGATAAACACTTGGTACTGATGATCTGACCAGGTTACTGACAACCCTGGCACATCTGTACAACCTAGTTGGTTGGCTGAAGATGTAAAATCATCCCTCTCTCTCTCTGTGAAGCTGTAACGCTCTGCGTTTTTATCTGCACGTCACAAGCTCTATATTTGTTACCTAGTATCCCCACTTATAGGAGTAAAAGTCAAACAACAGTGTTGCGCTGCGTCTTTGGTAGAGGTGTGTCAGCAGGGGTGAACATGGAGTCTTACTTCGCAGACCTCGATCACACCGTTCTTGCTCAAGTGTTTTCGCTTCCTGCACTAAGTCTTGTAGACAAGCTTCGATGCGAGCAAGTCTGCAGTTCCTGGAGAGCAATACTAGACTGCTCTATTTGTGGGCAATCCAAAGTGCTGTGGGCAGATTCTCTTAACGTGGAAATTGGCTTGCAACAAACCGACACTGACTTTCGGTTACACGTATACACCAACTCCAACTGGGACCCCGTACGGACGTACCACAAAGTCCATCTGTCCGGTTCTGTTCATCTTCCCCTCACCGAACGTCAACGACTGTTCACACAGTGGTTGTCCAAAAGGCAGTCTGGAGTCAACAAGCTGCACAATTTTTTTACAGATGCAAGCCATCGAGTAGACTCAGTCCTGACGGAGCTACACAACTGTTATCTGCAGCATCCGTTTACACCAAATTTGCACCTTGAGCTGACTACAAGTAAGTATCATTACTCACAAGTATGCAGACAGTGGTGTAGCAGAGGCAGTGTCCCCTTTGGCCAATCCCAGTATGTTCTGTTGCAGGCGTGATTGAGGCGCTGCTCTTGTCAGACCTACACCAGAAACTGGTATGCTTGCTGGGAAACTTGTACTTACGCAGCCATTCAAGATACAAGCACCTGCCCGTATTGTCCAGCTTCACCAATCTTACATCATTAGAGGCGCTGTCTGGTGATGGCCACCTATGGGCAGAAGAAACATCTCAGCTTCACCAATTACCACTCCTGCATAGCCTTGTTTTGATCGACTGTGCTGAAGTGTCTACCAGCATACTGGCAATGCCCTGTCTGCGTTGTCTTAAAGTTTTGGGTTGCCTGAACAACACCTATGACTTCAGCTGTGCGACTCAAATTACTCAGCTAACACTTTCTAAGGAAGAGGAACTTCGGGGCTTCTCACATCTAATTTTGCCTAGTGGGAACAATGTTCAGCTGTTGCAGCTGTCTCTGGGGTCTTGGCAGGAGACACCGATTGACACATTGATCAATCTTGGGGCAGCCACCAGTCTGGAAAGTTTGTACACGGACATATTCACTGACAATGGTGATGCATTCTGGCCAGCTTTAATGCCTGCTCTCACTGATTTGGCAACTCATGTCATGCCACAGCAGCCTCCTATCAAATGGCTCAACTACACCAATCTAAGAGGCCTGACCTTAGAGTGTTTAGAACGCTCTGTCATTCCGGACTGGTTCTCAGCCTTTACGCAGCTCACAAGTCTGTCATTGGAGCGTGCAGAGCTGAAAGACTTCCCTTCGTGTGTAATGCAGTTGAGCCACCTGAGGTCTTTGTCTTTCAAGGATATTGACGAATTCGAATACCCATTGGAGTTGCCACCAGTGATTGTTGAATTTGCACAATGGCCATACTTGTCCAGATTAAACTTTGCTCTTTCTTGCTCCAGAGTGTACAGCACTGAGTCTCAGCATAGCTTATCTCAACTTAAAGCAGCCTTGGGTCACAGGTCTTCCCTATTGATTTTGTAGGATCTTTACTGAGGGTAATGAGCATTCATGACTCAGAGCGCTGCAGCAGATGCTGTTACCTGTTTCTGACCCAGTCAAAATGAATAGATCAGTGTGTGACCTGTGCTGTCATGGTCTAATGTGTAAATGTTGGTAAACGACGACGGCAGCGCATAGCCCCAAAACCAGCGACTGTAGCATGTTTGATCACAGCTGGACCTCGAACAGCTACAGGGAGTTTTAGCTTGCACTTCTGTTGACCTCGTCACCATTGCTTTCGGCCAATGGCCACACACCACGACAAGACATTTCTATCGCGCATTTTCGGCAAGCGCGAGGTTAGAGCTAGTCAACGCTTGCTTGCTCAATGACTAAGAAAAACCCACTCGCAGGAAACTGTGAGCAAACGCCCTGAAATGCACTTATGGCCCTTACTGTATGCAACCTAGGCCCTAGGCCCTAGGGTGAGCGTGGGATTGCACAGGCTGATGCTGCTGCACCTCTATGTGGATGAGACCATGTAAGCATGAAGACATCTGCCTAAGTGACAACTGGGCTGTGCTGTGACAATGAAATGGATAGTTCTGATGTCAGCTTGTAGGCGGAAAATGCTTTTTGGGATGTATAAGCTTACACGACTTGAAACTTGCAATGGTAAAGGGTGCTCAAGTTATACGCCAGCGTTGAATTGCAACTACTTAGCAGGTCCTCCCTCATGCTGGCAGATTGCACACATGACAAAGAGACAGGTTTTAAAGCAAGAATGCAATAGGGGAGGTGGTGTTGAGACTGACAAACTGAGAGGCAGCTTGTTTGTGTCTTGTTTTAAGGTGATGACGGAAGCATCAGGATGTAATGTGCAGCTGTATGGCACTGTACCTTGGTACAGGACGGTACAACTAGTGCTGCAAAGTTTGCAATCTGCAGTGTTGCAGACAGGAGTAAAGGGACCAATATTTATGCTGCAAATCAATGGATGGTTACCATGTGTAACACAATGGCATGCATGAGTCTTTACGTACCGTGAGAATCACACAGACTCAGGTAATTTGCAATCGCCCTTTTTCTCAGGAACAACCATCAAGTTGATGGCCCATGCAAGCAAGACCAATTGGAAGACATACACATGCTGCTGCTATCAGCCTAGGCTGTTACACCCTTCATTTGTGTTTGTGATTGCTTGCTAACTAGTGTACAGGTAAAGGTAGAGCAGATTTGCTAGAAGATCCGGAGAAGAATTGTACCTATTTCATGTCGTGATGTGTCCAATGAAATCAACAACAATTGCAACAACATGGAGACACCAGCTGTGTGGTGTCTGCAGCTGTCAAACCAACAAGACAACACTTTGCAACAGAATGCTGTCTGCAAACCAACAGACAAACATGTCATCAACTCACTCAAGCACTCAAAATTGCAATACAACACTGAGGGGGAGGGAGGAGGGGACCCAGAAAAGGTAGTCAGACCAGCTACATGCAACTGCCTCACGCTCATCATGTTATTGGATAGGCTGAGCTGTGACAGGAGTTCTCGCTACAGTGCTAACCGAGACTGTGACATTGTGACCAACTAAAGGCGCACTAGAGGTGCTGGTAGCGCTGGGCGTGGGGAGCCCTTGTGACAGCAGTGATTGCCGAGACTTGGCAGCTGCTTTGTAGATCAGCAGTATATTTTCAGGCCTCTGCTGTTGACTGGTTCTGGCTGACAATGCATGAAACTTGTCTGGCGGCAGCGTGCACCATGTCGGTTGTCTCAAACTGTCTTGTGCTGCAAAGCCCAGCCCTCGCAAACGTATGCTGCGTGTCAAGTTATACCACCGCTCGTCACACACATACCTGCAGATCCAGTGATGAAACTGAGGCCAAAGCACCAACTCACGACATGGATGATTGCTTTGACTGCAGTGATATCTGGGGCACTTGTGCCTTTCAAGGTTAATGGGCAGATAGAAAGTTCAAGCTGCTCCTGCATGTGAAGCCAGTAGGCACAGACGCAGGGTGACAGCAGTTGATCTAGCCTGGATGTGTGCAAGATGCAGCAACAAGCAGCCCATGTCATTCAACAGCTGGAACTGCCCAGCCTGCCTCAGGGTGAGTAAAGAGATGGGGTTGTTTGAGAAGCATGATAGAACAGGCAGAAGCATACCCAGAGTGTGAGATGTCGGTGTAGCCCAAGTCATACAACTGCTGCAGCAAGGTTGCAGCGTCAGCCAGGCCCACAGCTTGCATCTGGGATGGTGTCAATTCCATCAATATGACGCTGGGAGGTGACTGTGTAATCACGTCCTGCACAAGCACCTTACAGATTGGCTACATTATGATGTCATGATGTGATGTGCTGTGCTATGCTTTGCTTTGCTCTGCTGTGAATCAAATGCAATGCAGCACGGAGAAACCAAACAGCTAGGTACACTGTCTGCATGGATTATACTGCACACATTGTTGGCAGCATCAGTTGAGCAACCCTTCCATGTCTGTATGTACGACTGTTCCTATTGTTTGATGGAGTCAATACAGGATGTGCAGCCCACCTGCAGGCCATGCAGTATGCTGGCCTCCCAACCATTCGCGCTGATCCTGATTGCAGCAACTTTGGTCTCGTTCAACACAAATTGGTTGCCCTTGAACCGGCGGGCGGTCCTGGTGCAGTTTGCCAGCGGCAGCGGCTCATGCTCTGCAAGGGCCTCCAGGGCGTCTAGGCTGACCTTGGCTGACATGTTGTGCAGCTGGGGATGACTGTAGCCCCGTGCCAGATCCACCTGGATGGCACACAGTGTCATATGTTTAGTTGACACTCAAGAGTCAGCGCTGCTGACTGTAGGGATGCCTGAACTGTTGGATGCCTGGACTAGGCTGAGGTCGTTACAGTGGTGTGAGTAACAAGTCGTGTAAGTGGGGCGGACGCAATGCTGAAAACAGGTGCTGTTTGGACTGAGCGCCGTCGTGTGGAAGAATAGGCTTTGATATTTCTGTAAAGAAAACACTGTGTGTTTGTGCTGTCGAGAAGGTTTTGTCTTTGTCGGGTTATTAGCTTGTGTCTGAGTGTCTGAGGCTGACTCCTGTCTTTGAGAATGGTGCTCATCTGTGCAGCACAAAAGCTCCAAAACACTTATTCGACCGGCTACACAGCTGTAGATTTGCTTTCAGGGAAGGTGCTGTATGGCTATGCGCCAATGTGCAAGTGAAACAGGAAGCTAATCAAAGGATCACGGACCTTGTGCTCACACAGATGACAGGGGTTGCAAGGCGTCATCAAATTTTTGCTTGATTGAGAAAAGTGTTTGCGGAGTGATGCTATGCAAGCAGCATGTTTGCGCATGGCTGACAGCAAACTCACAGGACTGAATGTATGTGTTGCATCCATGGCAGACAATCAGTCACCTGATGCTTGATGTGGCTGGGTACAGAAGCAGGGTTGGCCCCACCAAAGACTGGGGCCTTTGGGGGTCCCCCACGCTCCACACAGATCTCCTCATCTTGAGAGCCAAGTGCAGCCTGCATCACAATCTTAGTTCCTTGAGAACCAGCTCGCTTACACGCATGTGAATTTCCTGCAGCACAGCACCATGCAGATGGTGCTTTTTATATACTGCTCAGGCCGGAGAATTTGTTGACGATGACGCACTGTGAGGTGCACAAAGCCATGCGCAATTGCACATCACTGGGAACCCAGAAATGCTGTATGCACAGCAGAAATGCAGTCTGGTGTGCAGGCAGGCTGGAACAATCACTACTGTTGTCTGAGGTTCTTGTGCTGATCAGAGTTGAGTGTCTGCCCTCAGCCTCCCATGCAGATGCTAGTGGACTACCTTGTGCAAGGTGAGCAAATCCTGAAAGCCATTGAAGGCGATGCTGGCCTCCATTGACGCCAGACTGTTAGCAGACAGCTCAAAGGCAATTGCCCTGTGCCCCCGGGCTGCTGCTGCCAGAGAGAAGAGCCCCTGCCCTGCTCCAATATCCAGCAGCACCTGCAATATGACTTGCATGTCACAAGCAGTGTATCATCCGGTGCTGCTCTCATGGACACCTTTGGTGTTGTGCGGAAGTTTGCTTGCCGGCTGGGCTGCATGCAGGAAGCTAAATGCACCAGATCTACAATGACTGAAGACAAGGGAGGCTTGGGCGTCCGTGGGGTTGCTGATGAGCTGCTTTGCCTGGCAGCCAATGCAGTGGGCCACATGGGCACACTTGTATGTACACAAGACTGTCCCAACTTTGATCAGGGGCTTGCAGCCGAGCCCTCTAGCACAGTTTGACTGCAGCTGCAACTACGGACTATGTGACCTTAGGATGGTGATGGGCAACTGTGCACTACGCTTGCTCTTGAGCTTGGTCTTGATTGATACATCATACATGCAGTCAGGGTGTGAAAGCTGAAGTTGGTGATGGGCAACCCGCCCTAAACTGACGTGCAACATCTGCAGATGATAATGCAGGCGTGCATGCGAGTAAGCTGAAGCAGGGAGGCTGTCTAGTGGGCCTGTGCCTAGTTGTGCCTGCAGCATCACATATGTTCCCATGCATTATGTTCAATAGACTGCATCTACAAAGTTGCTTCCTGGCAAGACATCCTGTGCTATGGTTGCCAATACAGGGCATGGCTTGCACGCGAGTTGCCCCTACAGAGGCACGCCTGACAGGGCCAGGACATATAAGAAAGCCACTGTCATTTCAGTGGACTACAAAGCCCCACTGGCTATAGAAAAGAAAAGAAAAGAAAAGACTACGCCTTTCAAGGTCATTTTGGCTGCCCAGGTCCACTTGCTATACTGTATGGCCAGATGAGCAGGCTGGCAATTGCTTGCCAAAGCTGTTGGCTTTGTTTTGAGGATGTGCTAGAGGTTTTGGTGTTAGTGGGCCTGGGCCTTGTGTTGGACATACTATCAAGCATGTCCATGCAGCAGTGAGGGTATGCAGCAGCACCCTCCGCCATTGCAGTCAAGTTTGCCCATGCGCTTTCTGTGCTAGCTTCTGCACTGCCCTTCTCAGGATCTCCCCTGTCATGTGGGCTGGTACCTTGTTGCTTGACTCACATTACTATGCATGTGCGCTGTTTTAGCAAGGGTATCTGGTGCAGGTAGTGATTGCAACAGCCTAGGTGCAGAAGTTTGGTAGTACGCTTTGGGCAGCCGTGCACTAGTGTGTGGGGATCCACACATGCACTTGCATCTGCAAAGTGCAGCTCAGGTATGCTACCCCTATAGCATGCCCTAATATCCAAATGCAACTTGAGTCAATAGGGTCCTGGCACATCTACTCTTGTATAGTATTGCTGCTGCTGTTGCTTCTCTGGCGACACAGTGGCAGGCGCGCAGGTAAATGTGACTAGCTATTGTTGCTATGCTTGTTGGATTCACAAGTGGAACAAAGGAAGTGCGTGGTGCGAGGGCTCACCCTGTTGGAGCCCCTGCTGCCCAAAGAGCCTATCAGAGCATCCAGAACTGTAGGGCCCCTAGTGGGCGCCAGGGCAGGCTGCCAACTGCCCCAAGCCGTCAGAGATGCGCTGACATCTGATCCAGCCTACATTTACACAGTAAGATTGTCTCTCAGATGCCTCAGCTGTCTTGATGAGCATGTTGGCATTGCATGCTGACGTATGTGAAGCTTAAGCCATGAAGGTGCACTTTAGCAGAGGCGCATGCAATTTGTAAGAACGAGTTGTTGTGTGATCTTGTCGCAACCTCACAGTGTGCGCCCAAACAGCGTCAGCATGGTAGCAATTATGTGCAATTGACGCTTGCAGCAAGCCAAATAGGCTTTGAGCACAGCTGGTGTGACACAGCTTGTTATAGTGGAAGGAGCAGAAAGCCATGACATGGCACAGCATCAGTCTGACAACCCTGCTGTCTTGAGTATGGTGGTACCTGGTGATCACCATGGCCCACTAGATCCACCAGCATGGTGAAAGGGGGCTCCCACTCAATGCTGACTGGGAACAGGCCAGTTTGATGGGGAGCATGCCAGCTGGGTTTGTCTACCACTTTCTGAGGCTTACTGCAAGGACACCAGGCATATCAAGTGAGGTGCATGTGACCAAATTCCACATCCAGTGATGTGCAGCACAATGAGCAGATTTGCCAGGATATGCAAAAGAAGCACATACGTTACGAGACGGCTGGGCAAGAAAACAAAAGAAAAGAGAAAAGAGTGCTGTATTGAAAAGCATGGCATGACATGTCTGGGAGACCCAAGAAGGATGATAAGGCCTCACGGTGACTGCAGTCAGCATGCAATGGGCTACATACAGCAAGCTCACCTGCTTTCAGGAGCCATGTAGGACTTGGCTTTCCTCCAGAGGCGGTACAGGTCTATCCTGTTTCTGGACCAACCCCCTCTGACTTTCCATGTGCCCAGATAGTGGTGCAGCACTGTGATGCCCGGCGCATCAGGCTCTATGCCGTCTAGCCCAACAGGATGCACTCCAAAGTGCACCTTTGGCAAAAGCCGCACTGTCCAGGGATCGTCCCTCTGCGCAGGACACCCTCAATGTTTTGACGCATGAGGCTTCATGTGACCAAACCGGATTGCAATCAAGGAGTTGAAGATATGTCTGTAACACAGGCTCAGTCAACCAGACACTGACAAAGTGCAGAATTCTGTGCTGCTGTTGGGTTTTCTCTTTCCATTATTTTGTCCATTGTTTGATACAATGAACAACTGCAACCAAGCTTGTAGGACTAAGTTAGTTCAAGCTGCTTGAGCATGCAACTGGACCACCATGTCAAAAGGCTCGTGCTGTTTGTGCTAAACATGTGTAAGTACAGCAGCAAGAGCACGCTGTTACCTTTGATGGTGGATGCATGGCAGCGTGCTTCAACACATAGTCTGTGAACACGCCTGGCCCTGTGCGCTCCAGAGTGTCCCTGTTGGTGTTCTGGCTGAACTGTGTATACACGTTCTGTGCAATGTGATCACAGATCTCCCGCAGTGCTGGGTGGCCTGGTGCTGCAGCAAACACCCACTGCAGCACCTGCCGAGTGCGCGCATAGTTCCTGTGTGCTGCAATCTCAGGCGTGGCAAACTCATTCTCCCAGCCAACAAGCAAAGTATCCCTGGGCTTGATGATTTCATCTATAGGCCTTCTGCATTCTGTGTCCACGTCAGCATATAGACCGCCCATGCGCAGGACCACCATGTATCTGAAGAAGTCTGAGCGCTCCACATGCTTTGGCAGATTCCTGCAAGCACAGTGAAAACCAGTCATGCAGACAAGCAGGCAGACAACCATACATGCCAGCGGAATTTGATACCTCTATATTGGTCTACTTTCAGGCGCGGTGTATGCACAAAAGAAACAGCAGCTAGTCAAGCTCTGCAATTGTGTAGAAGCAAGCAGCTACAAGTGTAATGTGAGTGTCATATCTAGCAAGGTTTGCTAGGCCACCAACTACTACTGAGCCATGGCACATTGAAATGCACAGGCCTGCACTATGCCATTTAGGCACAATGAAGAATGGCACAAATGCATTGCTTGTGTCCACAACAAATTGCCACAGCAGTCTGTCTTGCCTGTATGCATCCAGATACTCTGGAAATTCATGCTGCACAAACTCCAGGCAAGCTTCATCATCATAGAACCTGATCTCCCAGTTAGGGTTGGCCTGACGCCAGGACTGCATCATTGGCCGCACGCTGTTTGGGACCTGGCTAGATTTGTATGTCTGGTGAATGATCTGTGGAATAAGCTTGGGGTCATGATTTCTCTGACTGGCTGGGAGTTTGTATGATGGTATGACCCTGGGGCCTCCTGACAGGTAATAGATGTCGCTAATATCATCATACATGTTGCCAGGCAGCTCCAACAGGCCAGGAAATTTGACACAAAAAAAGTATCCGCATGACGCTGCATGAAACGTGACCACAAGGCCTACTATCAGGGCCAGTAGCTTCCAGAGGGAACCTGCATACCCAGACAGGTCTACAAGCTGGAGTGGATGGGACTATGACGCATAGAGGAGCAATGTGAGGATTCATTACCTGTTCTAGGCAGCCAGAAACAACAGGACAAGGTGCAATTCCAGCAGCACCACAAGCTACTACTGCGTGCCTGCTGCAAGTGCTGCTGGCGATGGAGATGCTGAAACTCTTGTTGATGGATTGGAAGGGTCGGGTTGCTGCCCAAGCCGGGCATATGCGTAGGGAAATCCCAGACAGGCCTGGTTGCAGGGTGCCCGAGGGTGGTGAGGGTTGCGGCTCAGGCGGTGCTTTCCACCTATGATTGCGCGGGACTCATCTCCGTCCCTTTTCAAAGCTCGACCGCGCCTCGTAATGCCGTCGCAACTTTCAACTCAGGGCAGATGAGACGAGGTACCCAAGGCAGAGGTCTGAAGTTTGAAGTTGAGCACAGAAAATCTTGCTGTAATCTGGAGTCTTTTCAACACGCGCTGCCGGTGGCAAAGCGTAGATGTGAGAACAAAGCACGGTCGCTATGACCTCGAAGCAGCAGAGATGTGTGTTTGACAACAGGACCCTCAGGGCGCATACGAGGCTGATTGGGCCTGCAATTGCGTTGTCACTTGACTGGGTATCGAGGATCACAATCTTGCAGGATCAGTAGCTGCAACGGAGGTGTGTTGCAGGCTCAACAAAGCTGGCTGTCTTGGCTGTGGTTTGCCTTCAAGTTGGTGTCACGTGCTGAAGTTGCTGGAATCTGGATGCACCTGCCATAGGCTTCGCGTCGCTGCATAAAGGTGGTCAGCAGCAGCTGCATCTGCAATAGGCAACGGGTACGCAAAGCAGCTGTGCAGCAAGCAGTGAGATCCGCCGATAACAGCTCAGTGATTCTTTGTCGTATGTGGCCAACATTGGCATTTACTAAAGATTCAGGGGTGCAAATTTGCGGCACTTTGCCAATTTCCAGAGGACTTTGCTAAAACTTAGCCAAAACTGCCAAAGTGACGACTCAGCATGCCTGTGGATGCTAGACTGATCAGTAACATTGCAAAATAGCATGTCACGGCGCAGTTAATCTGACTTGCATGCACATTGTGACACTTGTCAGCACACTTGTCAAATTCAACCGATGAAATGTTACATAATATCCATGTATTATCAATACTGGACATGTCTGACCACCTACTACATTGTTTGAAGCTTTCAAACATAGTTGCACTCGTGCAGGTGCGGGTGCGGTACCGCACCGGGCGCGCGCACCGCCGCAAGGCAAAAAGCCTGGGTGCGGTGGGTGCGGCAGTTATATATACATAGATGGCGTTGTATAGCGTTTAGCTGGCGTAAATGCATGCAAACAGCAGTCTGGCCGGAAGATCGCACAGTATGTCTAATAATTTGGAAGAAGTCTGTGTTTGTCTCAACAGGCTTCATCTCTTTGTCAATACAAATACAAACATGACATTGGTGAGCAAGAGTTGTATGAAAATGAAGTTCAGATGCTCATTGCTTGCAAAAATCAGAAAGCACTGTTCAAGTAACGCAAGACCAGAAAGGCTGTGAATACAATCTAAAATGGCAAAGATGGTGTCCTATGCAGCAAGCGGGACAGCGCCTGCTTTGTCCTTTTGGCAAGCACATGCATATGCCTTGTTGTTGCGGCAGTACATCAGTATTGAACCTCTGAAGAAAGGCTTGCAGCCCTTGCAAGATTTGGAAGTCAGCACTGAGAGCAGCTTGACTTGTTGTTGGACTTGCTGTTTCCATCCAACACAATGCCTGCTCTGCAGCAGCTACAACGTTGGTTAACCCTTTTGCATACAGGGTCGACTGGTTGTTTTTCATACAAGGCAATACCTACTCTGCAGCAGCTACAAGCCTTTGCATACATTACCAATGTCGTTCGACCAGTGCTCTTTCGTATAAGACAAAACCGGCTCTGCAGCAGCTGCAATCCTTTACCCATGCATTGGGCCTTGAGTACTTTGCTTCTTCTTCTTCTGCTGGTGTCTGGCCTTGCCAACTTGGGCGACTGGCTGGCTGCCATCATCATCTCCTGCAGTGTTCTGTTGAGATGATGTTTCTGAGGATCCCAACATGTGCCAGCGCTGAGCGTGCTCTGCCTTGGGGCCTCTTTCTGGTTTGACTTGCGTCTTGGTGAGTCTTTCTCATGTTTTGGCCGAATATTCTGGTGTTGCTTGCAGTCCGTCAGTTCTCTTTCTTGTAATGCTTGTGTCAGCCTGCGTTTGACTGGCCACCAGCTTTGCAAGGTGAAGTTGCCATAAAGTATTCCAAACAACATGCTGCTCCATACACACACGTCAACTTACACAAGCCGTGATGCAACTTATTGTTGTGTAACAGACTTACAAGTAAGACAAGCTGTGGTCCATGGCTGATAATCAACACTACAGATGCTGTTGGGCAATCGTTCTTAAACGGTAGCCCACCATTATTTTGGACCGTCTGCTCTGCCCCGTGTCCGCGACTTGCTCTAACGCTTGTGACCTCTGCAGCTGTGCCGGTCTCCTTCTGTCTGCTGCTGCGCGCAACAAGCATTACAAGCTCACTGTAGAGTCTTTGGGTCCCTTCATCTGTCAAGGCGTTCACCTACAGCTCGCTCAGGTAATCCCACTCTTGCAGCCTATGTTCACCAACTCTTGTCAGGCTTGTCCTTTCTGCAAGGCAGAACTTACCCAGTTCTAATTTGTGGCTGTTACAGGGACCTGTTTCGCATATATGGATCAGCGAAGTGTCCCTGGGGCGCTCCCGGAGCGCAGCAAAAGTTGCTCAGGCAGCCATGTCCTGGCAGTTCAGGCTGCCTTTCACCATCAGAAGTCTGACCATAGAGCTGAGGGACAGTCCAGTGGCTGCAAAGTCTTCCAAGAAGAAGCAGAACAAAAGAAGATCAGGCAGCAAGATTCTAATGAACAGTGGTCTCAGGCTGCTGCTTGGTCTACTTCCCAAAGTCCCTGTCAGAGTCAAGCAGCTGACCGTGAAGCACCAGGTATTTTGTTGCTACTCACTACGCCTTCTGCCATCAGGAGACTATGTCTGCTGTCTGCCATGGCCACTCTTGTTGCCAGAGTGTATTTCGAATTTGCAGCAGAAGTTTTTGGGGACTGATTGGGATGCTGGACTCAACCAATCAACAAGTCCACATCGCATCTGCTGTCTTTAGGACTCATCAGGGGAGTGAATAGACAACAACTGGACCTCAGTATACACCAAGCACTCAATGTTCAAGAAATTTAATAACCTGCCACCTCAGGCAATTGCAGTAGCAAAGCTATAATGAAGTAGGGCGCTAGTACCGCGATGCCATATGCTGTACTCTTAACTAGCTCAACAAAGCTTAGGAGTCAAGCTGAAAGTCAACACAGACTCACCTTCTGCAAAGCAAGTAACTTATCCCAGTTGGGCGGTCCACATGCAGGCCACTGGTTTTCTGCTGGACATTCCGCGTGTCGAGGTGCTGATCAACAGTTCTCGCCTCTCATCCAAGCTGAAGCTTGATGTGAAGCTTCTGCCCATCAAGGCTGTCCTTGAAACCGCACCAGGTACAGAAAGAATCAGCTTGGATATTTGACATCTAGGTTTCTTTTGTTTAAGAACGCCCTTCAGGAAGCCAGGCTTTGATGCTGCAGCGCTTGCCCTTGACTTGCTGTTGCTGCTTCCTGTTGTCCTAAATAGCAGATGCTGCCCAATCATCGCAGTTACATGATGCTTGCCCTTGACTTGCTGGCGCTGCTTCCTGTTGTCCCAAATCGCAGATGTTGGCCCATCGTTGCAGTTATATGATGCTGAAACGGAGGTGCAGGTGCTTCTAGTAGTGGTAGAGCTGAGACGTGTCGGCTGCTGGAGCTGCAGCACATCACAGCATCAGTTGTGCTGCAAGTCACCAAGTAGGCCCTGCACAGCTACTGCATATCTCCTTCTGGTGCTGAGACTCAATACTTGCATATTCTGTGACCCTGTCTCATAGACTCGCTGCTTGCCTCAGAGCAACATTGACAGTTCCCTGAGGCTTCTGCAGACTTGATCAACTGGTTGCGCTTACTTTTGATCCAACTCTATGGGCAGTTGCGGTTTCCTTGCTTTGTTGCCTGAGTATCACAGCAAGGTCCAGCATGCAACAGAGCCATGGCTTTGGTGTCATGTCATTTGTCAGCACTACTCATGCCTTGTTCTGAATGGCTGCAGCCAAGCCATGGGTCTGCATTGCATCAGCGCATCTGTAGAAGTGGGCAATGCAGTGCTGACTGCCTCCAGCGCCCTGCTGTCAGCATTGACTACCCTAGCAGTCCTTGGCAAGCAGAACAAGGCAGCACACCTGGCTGGCGCAACCAGGCTCAAGCACACCAAATCAGGCTCCAAGAAGCTGAGTGTTGCTGCATTTGACAAGCTTGTGGCTAGTCTGCCTGACGAGGTAGGATCTGACCTGACGACTCATTGCCCAGGGAAATGGGCACTACATCATGTCCATGATGTGATGGTGACGTGTTCGATTGTGTTGTATGCTGTTGTGTGACATGTTGCATCACATGCTGTGTCCTGCTGTGCATTAGATTGCATCTTTCAGTACAAGTGACTGCTTCACGGGCATGAAATATGCCTCACTTTGATGCCTCATGCAAATCAGTATTGAGCGGTATGTGTCAGCTCTGAATGCCACCGTAAGCTGCCTGGTCAAGGTTATTACTGGACTAGCAATGCCATGCTATAGTTTCCAAGGCATTAATACTTCAAAGACTCCAGCATACATGGCATAATGTCTTCTGAACTATTCACATTGCTGCATAAAGATACAGGATGTGGCCTTGTACAACACATGTGGCAGCTCAATTGCTGTGCAATTCACTTGCAATGGTGCAGCAACACTCTTAAGTGAGCATGTCCACCCTTCTGTTACTCTGCAGTGAGCACGTCCACCCTTTCTGATACTCTGAAGTGAGCATGTCCACCCTTCTGTTGTGGATCAGTAGCGTGGTGCTATGCACAGGTGCAAGTCTCTTTACCTTCCATCTGTGTCCAAAGCTCTGCTCTCCAGTCTTCTGATGGCTTTCTGGAAACAAGCTTTGAAAGCCGAAATCTGGTGCTGTCAGCTTCAAGGGCCACAGGACCCTACTCAGGAGACCCACAAGCACCCACCAGCCAGCATCCCCTGGCCCCCTCTAATGAAGAACAGCTCTATACTGTCTCCCTCACCTCAGGTACCCATCCCCCTCCCATTTGGGGTCTTGATGCTGCTTCAGCATGATGGAACTCAGACAGTCAGGCCATGGCATGCATGTGTCCAAACATGCAACTGCAGCCAGATTTATTCAATCAGCATACCTTACACACACCAAGGCATTCAAAAGGTTTTGGCCTCACCTTTTGTCTCCATCTCAAAGACTGCATATGCGCTCACCTGATATGCACACCTTCAGCCATTCACTCACCCCAGCTACCTTTCACCGCATGCACATGCACAGCGCTGTCCAATGATGGCTTTCGCCTTGAACATTTAGTGCTTAGTGTATGTCATGTTCCCAGTCGTTGTCTGTTGACTCCCCTGATGAGTCCCAAAGACACAAAATCCAAGTTGATTGAACGATTGATGTTACTCTTTGCCTGCAGATGGAGCTCACGCCGGTCTGGGACTGGCAAGCAGCCATGCTGCTGGTACAGTCAGCATGTCCAAGGTGTCTCTAGACCTGCACCTCAACCGAGCAGTCCCCACCTCGCCTGGGTCAGCTGCTGGATCACACCCTGCTGCAGCTGTTCTGCAAGGCCATGTGAACTTCACAGGCGTAGCCAGCCAGTGCTGCCCTGCTGCACTGTGGCCACTGCTTGCTACACTACATCAGCTTCAACAACAGCTTCAACAACAGCAGCAGCAGCAGCAGTTGATGGTGCAGCAGCAAGGGACCAGCCTGGTACTGCCAAGCTTTGGCAGACCCACAGAGGATTCAAATGAAGGACAGGTGCGTCGGCGGCATCATACTAGTGAAGAGCCAATACAAGATGAATCCGCTGCTACTGTTGATGATGCACTGGGCGGTACTGGCTTGCATACCTCTCAGGGCTCAAGTAATGCCAATCAGCAGCCAGGCACAGACGCAGTAGCACAGGAAGCGTCCAGTGGAGAAGCTGCGCCAGCAGCTGGTCAGGAAGCTGATGCAGCACTGAGCTTGCAGTGGGAGGTTTGTGTCCAGGCAAGTAGCGAAACCCAGATGGGGGTGGTGGCAGATAACGGTGTTGTGCTTCTGGGATGTGGTGTGGAGATGGTAACCTTGCGGGCAGCTTCTGGAGATGGTAGCAGCATGAAAGCCCAGTCTGCAGCAGACATAGTGGCGCAGCTCTCTCTCCAGGTGGGTATGCACATGCTCTTTTGTATGCCTTGTTCATGCAAAGAAGTGCTTCATCCGGTGTGTGCTACACGTTCAGTCTGCCCCACTCTGGCAGGCTTTGCAGCATCATGTATGTGTATATATGAATACGTGTTCTTCTAGTATAGGCATCTGATGTACTGCAGCATGGTATACTGAGCAAGTGCCAAGGCTATGGGCTGGCACAATACAATGTTGGATGCCGTCACCAGCTTTGTGCAGAACCCTGCTGCCTTTGTAGCTTGTGATCTGCCTGATCATGTGGTCGTGCCATGCAATGCATGTGGCAACACATAACTGCCGCAGCAGGTCAGGTCAGGTACACAACAGGTGTCATGCAGCGGCACGCCCTTCCTGTCACATTGTGGCAACCCAGAAAGCTCTTGCAACGAACGCATAGATACTACTGCGCTTGTTTGTGATGCCAGAGAATGCAGATGCAACTGCTTGCACATTGCTGCTTTGCAACCAATGCTTGGACGACACGTGGGAATGCCTTCTCGATAGCGCAAAAGTTTGTGGCGTGCAGGGATTACAGATGCAAGTGCTGACATCAGTTCAGGAGTCAGGAAGCCAGAAGTGGCAGACTGGGCAGTCTGTGCAGCAGCTGCAGCATGTTGCTGGCGTGCAGAAGCTTGGCTTGGGCATGAGTTCACAAACAATAAATGATGCTTTGCTATGCACAGGTCAGCCCATGTCATCCTCTGCTCTTTGTACAGTACTGCAATCCTTGTCTCGGCTTCCAAGTATTGAGACAATAGGCTTCTGGTGCCCAGTACGTATTTGTACTTGTCAATGTAGCTTTCATGTGCCCTGCTGTTTGTGTTGACCTTTTGTTTGGCCATCTGCGGTGATGCATTCTTACTGCTGGGGATGTCACACAAGCTACAGCTGGCATTGCATGATGGCGAGGCAGAGTTGCTGGTGTTCCTTTGGCTGTCAAGTTGTTGCAGATCACGTCTATCTGAGTATCAGTATGTGATGGGGCAGCTTTCAGCTGCTTGATTTGCCTCCTGACATGTTCCATATGCTGCAGGTAATGTGGCAGTCACAGGCTGTGAGGTGCACCTGACTCATAGCATGCTAATCGACTTAGCATCTCTGGGCGTAAGCCTTGCGCCTCCCAAGGGCATTCTGAAGAAGAACAAGGGTCCAGGACAGAGCATCTCAGACCCCATCAGCGGCCCAACAGCACCTCTGACCCCCAAAAGCAAAAAGTCCAAGCTCAATGTGCAGCTGACCAAAGTGGCTGTTGGGATTTCAAACGTGGTGGTGGGTTATCAGACTCTGGTAGAGGTGGCAAGGGCAGACCGCCCAGAAGATGAAGAGGCTCCCCTGACACTGACATGCACTGAGTGCATCACTCTGCAGGAATTGACAGCTGAGGCTTTTCCTAGCGCTTTCAAAGGCTCTGTCCAGGCCAACAATCTGGCTGTCTTACATCAAGAGGTGCGCAGTGTGTCTGCTTCAGATGACTCACCTTCTGGTCCCAAGCAGTCTGCACCACATCATGAAGTGGAGATACTACATGCCAAGCATCTCACTCTTGCGGTTGATCCAACATCTCAGACCCCACCCACAGCACCCTTTGGGATCCACACACAGCAGGGTTCTGGTTCGGCAAGTTTGCCCAATTTGAACAGGTCCAGCAGACCTGATGAGCAAGGTTTGGCAGTCCCAGTCTTGCCCAACCTGGCAGCGACAATTGTGTTGTCCGGGTGGCATACTGTTTTTCATGCAGATGCAGTCATTGGCTTGTGCAAAGCTGCAGCAGACTTCGCCTGTGTGGCTCGTCAGACAGCAACCAGCCTGCAGTCCACTGAGACAGCGCATACTGCTTCAAGCACTGGTCAGATGCCAATGATCAATCCCCCTGAGTCACCACTTGCGGCAGCACCTGCTACAGAACCTGCCCAAGACACTGAGGCATCAGTCACACGACAGCTGTCAAAGTTGCATAGGCTGCCGGTTGTCATGCTGACTGTGCAAGTGAGCAAATGGAAGACTGATGCTGTCATTGCTGACCACATAGTTTGGGGCATCAACTTGTCAGAGGCACAGTGCAAGCTGGACTCACGCACCCTCGTCGCCATTCAGCTGCAGCATCTACACTCCCAGCTCACACATCAGCAGCAGCAACAGCTGAGTCAAGGAGCTGTTTCAAGCAACAGCAGCCTACAGGGCTCAGCAGCAGAGGCTGAGAGCCCTAGTCTGACTGTGAGGCACATCAGTGTCAGTCTTAACAGAAAGCCGCTGCTGCATTGTGGCGAGGTTGAGGGGTTTCTTGACTTATGGCCGGCTCGGGGTAGTGATAGTGGTGGAAGGCATAACTTGCCAGGCAGCCCTCGCCGTCAAGCCAGTCTAGGTGAGCCTGTCACTACACTCTGTGTCCCTGCTGCTGCTGCTGCTGCTGCTGCTGCTGCTGCTGCTGCTGCTGCTGCGATTTGTTACCATGGTGAGCTAGTGAAACATGTCAACAGTACAGTGCAGTACAGTACAGTACAGTACGGAACAGGCCAGGTCAGTAGCTGCAGACAGCATGATCCTTACATGTCCCTCTCAGTATGTATTTACAGTGTTGCATGTCAGCTGGTGACAGATCAGGCTTCTGAGGCTTCCAGGGCAACAGCAGGTGGTTTTGGCATCTTGACAGGAAGCCTGTGTCTCACTGCTCAACAAGCTTCCTGCCTTGCATTGTTGTATCAGCCACATGGCAAGCGCAGAGCCCTGTAAAAGAAGCCATCTCAGTTGCAAATTGTGTTGCAATTGCAGACTGGACTCGGTCCAATGATGAGCATGCAGCTGCCTACTCCAGAGCAGGCCTGCCCCAATGGGCAGCAGAGTGCCTTTCAGAGCCTGGTCAGCCCTCTGACTTTGCCAGTCAAGCAGCTCCTGTGCCAGCAATGGCCCCTAGGCCTGCTGCTGTTGTACAGGCCACTGTGTCTGATGTCATGCTGACACTACCACATGACCAGGACTTTGGCAGGGCTGAGCGATTTGGGGAGCTGTGGTCTAAAGCCTTTGGGCAGGTATGCTGTTGCATATGGCTGTGCTGCAGCCTTCTTGTTGTCCCCTTGCCTCCTGGGGCCCTTTGCATTCTGGGCCCCTTCGCCTTCTGGGTCCCTTCGCCTTCTGGGTGCCTTTGCCTTCTGGGTCCAGGCACGCCCTTGTATTCTGGCTCAAACACTATCAGACATAAACAAAGTGTTTGGTTTGGTCTGCAAGCTGTGCTTGAAACCTCTCAACAGCGCTGCGCTCTGCTGTCATGATGCACTCGCCGCATTGCTGTACAAACGGAGGCAGACTTGTGGTTCCCTTATCAGTTTTTGTGAGATAGCCTTCCATTGAGGGACTCCCGGATATTCTGCTGATAAGGTGGTCTTATATTATATTCAGTCATGATAGGCCTACTGTACAAGGCATACCCCGATGGTTGCCGGCAAGTCCTGCTGAGGCTAAGGCCCTACCCCGTGAGGGGGCATCGACTCTTGTGATAAGGTGGTCTTCTGCAGGTCTTGAATGAGCATCTGAACCAAGTGAAGAAGCCCAAGGACCAAACGATACGCAAGGTGAAGCGCGCTGGGCTGGATGTCAAGTCTCTTCTTCTGCCTCTGGAGCTGCGCCTGGTGTTACAGGGGGCAACAGTCAAGTTTGAGCACCATCCTATGGAGGTATGCCCTGAGACTCAGTGACTTTGACTTGGCCTTCTTGCGTTTTCTGTGTTTCCCATTGGTGTTCAGTCTTGATGTTTTGAAGTTGTAATCATGCCATTTGTCTTCCTGCTGGTTTCCTGCTTGATGTACAATTTCTCCATCTGTGCCTGCATCTTCTCTTCCTTGATGTTTTTTGGAGGCCTAGCTGCCCTGTTCATTGTCTCTTTTTGGATGTTATGGCATGCCACATCATGTAGTGATGCACAGGAGCAACAAGAGACTTTGCATAACACCAACACAGGGCCAATAGCAGGTACACCTGTTCTACTAAACTCATTGGTGTTCCCATCTGTCTTCACACCCTGCAGGCATGGCTGTCACTCCACGGCCCATTGCTACGCGACATGGCCTGTCAAGAAGCCCTGTGGTCTCGAGCAGTAGCAGCAGACGCACCCACCCCAGATGAAGCCAACAGCAGTGCTGCAGCGCCATCTGAAGCCAGACGGGAAGAGTTTGTGCAGGAGTTCACTGCAGACGCCCCAGTCAGGCTGCAATCTCAGCAGGCTACTCTTGATGCCCTGTCTGTAGAGCGCTCAAGGCAGTACAAGGGCATGTGTGAGGGGCTGAGGGCAGCAAGCAAGGAAGATAGTAAGCAAGGAGCGCTGATGCATGTAGCGGTTGAGGGTGCACAAGCCAGGCTCATTGTGCTGGGCTCAGACCCCAACTCTACCCAGGCTGCCATGGACTTCATAGCCCGGGTGGACCCCCCTAGTGAAGGAGTACCCATGAGACAGGTGACCGCAGACAGCTGTCAGGCTTACAGGCTCAGTCAGCAATGCAGTCTGACCCAGCAGCCATGACTCATGGATAGATCGGCACAGTGCATGCTTTTGTGTGACAATATCGTTGCGCTAATTACTGCACCCTGGCCCAGGGTTGCTGACATGGCAGCAGCATGTGTGCAGGTGCAGAAGCTGCACGTGGATGTGGGCGTGCAAGGCGTGGCTGTTGACTTCTGCAACAATCCGCAGGTGAGCAGGGCTTTGAAGTCACCACACTTAGCCCTCACTGCAACCATGCCATGCCATGCCATGCCATGCCATGCCAGCCTGCATTGCTGATCACATGGGTCACAGTAGCCTGCTTGTCTGGACGACACTGCCAATGTCTAGGCCAACGATGGATTGACCTATTGCTCCTGGGATCAGCTTCTTCATAAGTCTGCATAGGCCAGGTGCACTTGTTGATGGTTGGCCTATAATGCCTGGAAAAATCTATTATGCATGTGCAGCAGCTACATTTGCTCTTGGTATAGTGTTTCAGCTGTCTTCTGCTTGCAGCGTCACAAACAGATTTCCCTGTATACTGCATGCCGCTCACACATACCTTGCAAGTGCAGCCGCTGGCAACAGCCATGTCAGCTCAGTTCCATGGGGCCATAGCAGTAGGGCGGCAAGTAACAGCCCCACCCCACCTGTACAGCCGCCGCATGGCTGTGGGCCGCCACCGCCATACCCAGATAGGGGTCACCGTGAAGGGTAGCCGAGCCCTGGTGAAGGTGTACACTGATGTGCACCTGACAGTGCAGCAGGCTGCTGCCTGCTATGGCATGGGATTGGAGCCCGTGATCGCCATGGTAAGCGAGTATACAGTTGTCATGAGTGACAGACCAGGGTGGGTTTAGTAACCAAAATTTTGTTCAAATGCTGCACCTTCGTTACTGAACATGACAAAGCACGCATGCCCTGTGAATTGGGTCTGTGTTTGCTGTGTAGCTGCACTAGAATATGTCAGCTAATTGCATGCTCAATGCTCGCAGCTCGTTGTTTTGCATCACATTTGCTGCAGAAGCGCTCATCAATCACTTGTCATACGGCACACAGGTGTTAGTACAGCCCCAGGTCCTCAGCTGCGCTGCAAGCACATTTGTACTGCATGCATCTGTAGTCAAAGCACAGCTTCAGCCTGCTGCTGCTGCTGCTGCTTATTGAGAAGAATGCTGCAGTTCGTGCCTCCCAACTTGCCAGGCCTTACATTGCATGTGGTGCACAAGAGTACAGCAGTATCTGCCTCCTGGCTTGCTAATACACTCTGCAAGCATGCCCAACATGCTGTTGTCCTAAGCCTTTCAGCAAGTGCTAACCGTACATCACCTCAACCTCTCCCCATGTGTCCTCACCAGGATGTCATGCAAGTGTGCGTGCAATGATTCACATTCCAATCAATTTTGTGTCTTTAGGTTTCTCAAGCGGGCAAGCGGCTAAGCCCAACAGACCCAGACAAGTCGCGGCCCAAGCCTGCTGTCCTGCCCTGGTGGGACATGATGCGCTTCGTTTGGAGAGGCAGCATTGCCATTACTGCCACGTATGTAACAGTGTTACCTGTGCGATACCAGGAGCCATTGCTGCATAAGCGTGTGGGACATCAAGACCTGGTGCATAGATGCACAGAAGCGATGCTGACTGCCCTGATGTCTGCCAACCAATGTGTGCACCAACACATTCATATATCAGTGTAGAGATAACACAGATGTATACTATGTCTGTATTCATTTGTTAACACTTGACTGTTTGGTTGTCTGCTGCAGAGACTTCCAGTTCAGCTTGATCTCAGGAAGCAAGCTGGAAGCTGTGGCAGCCACCCAGCGGCTGCAGGTCAACGCTGCAATTGCCACTGTACAGCTCGCATATGGAGGCCAGCTGATTGTAGATACCACTGACCTCACTGCACAAGCCTTCAAGGTCTGTCATTCCAACATGCATGCTCCTCACATGTGTATCACACCTCATACAGGGAGCTACTGAGGGCTGTGTGTGCTTGACCCTAGGGAAAGACATTGTGACCAATGCACGACTGACTGAATGTACATCTGCTGGAGCCGATGCTGTTGGCTGCTTGGCAAAAAGCTCAGCCTGACAGGGCCACCTCACAACTCAATAACAGCTGCGCATCTCCTACCACTTGTCAGACACCTGTGGGGTGAACTGACGTCCTACTTGAATGCAGTCACATAAGTTTTGGTAGAGGCAGATTAAAAGCACTATCTGATATGGGATTTGGAGCAGGTTGTTGTGGAATCCAGCTTCCAGGCTGACACTGCTTGTTGCTCAGCACCAAGTGTACATCCTTGACAACAACAATAGCCATGACTTACCTGTGGCGTTTACACTGTTGTAAGCTAACTGATGAAGGTTAGCTTACAACAGCACTTGTAGGCTGTAGGGATACAGGATCACAGTCCTGAGTACAATCCAAGTATCTCATTTGGTGGTCTTGCCACATTGCAGGCAGCAGGCCTCGATCAGCCAGCAGGAACGCTGCTAGCCCTGCCTTTATTAGACTTCCCCTGTGGCCAGTACATCCTGTCCAGCAACTGGCACCTCTCCAATGGGCGCGATGGGAACCAGCATCACCTGTTCCCACTGGCTGTGCCCACTGACCCAGAGGCACGCCAAGGGCCGATGCTGCCAGCTGACCACTTTAAGAGCTCAGCTTTGGACATTGATCTGCAGGTGGTTGTGGGTACGTTCCTTGGGATTCAAAAACAGTTCATGACAGCTTGCATGAAGTTCTTTGGCGTCTGATCCATGTTGGCATGCTCAATGCAAACAGTTGTGACGTGGATAGCAAACAAGTCACTGCACCATGATGTGGATCAATACCAACCACTACAGCTGCTGAAACTCTGCTGCCGTCCTTATGCCTGTAGACTTCTTGCAGCAGTTTTCTTTATTTGTGGTGAACTGGCGCGACCTACAGCTGTCAGCCATCAGCTTGTGTGCTTGGCTGCAGCTCATGGCTGCATGTGCTGCTTGCATCTCTTGCTCCTGACTCATGACTTCTGATGGGGTGACAGGTAGCTTGAGCACGGTCACTGGTGCATCACAAGAAGGCGACAGGTCCCTGCAGGGGGCTCACAGCCATGCAAGCGCTGACAGCTCAGCCATTGTCTTCCTGGGTGATCATCAGGTAGATTTTTCAGATCATGTTTGAGTGCGTACCTACTTAGGCCTCATGTTTTGGGGCATGTGGGTTGCACAGCAACAGAGTATGTTCAGTTAGGGTCTGAGAACAATGCGCAGTGTGCAAAACTCTTGTTTTCCCACAATGAATGTCAGATCGCTCATCAATGTCCTGAGATGATAAGTGGCGCTTGAGAGGCACCTGGCTTGTTGTAGCCCCCAGATTTGCAAACGTAACTCTCTCTGTCTGTCTGCATGTGTCTGTCCTCATCACTTGGTGAGCTTGTGTGCAGTCAACAGTCTGTGTTGAGTTGAAGCGTAGTCAACAACCTGTGATGAGTTTGTGCACAGTTAACACCTGTGATGATTCTGTGTGCAGTCAACACCCCATGATGAGTTCATGTGCAGTCAATGTCTGTGATGATTCTGCGTGCAGTCAGTACCCCATGATGAGTTTGTGTGCAGTCAACAATTGGTACTGCTTTTGTGTGCAGTCAACAACCCGTAATGAGTTTGTGTGCAGCTAGCAACCCGTGATAAGTTTTTGTGCAGTCAACAACCCATTTGTGTGCTGTCAACGACCACCCATTTGTGTGCAGTCAACAACCCGTGATGAGTATGTGTGCAGTCACCAACCCATTTGTGTGCAGTCAATAACCCGTGATGAGTTTGTGTGCAATCAAAAACCCGTGATGAGTTTGTGTGCAGTCAACTATAGCGACAGGCAGGGTCACAGGGCCGTCTTGGTGCTGTTGCCAAGGGCTTCCGCTAGTTGCATTCATCCGTGTAGCAGAGCCTGCTCTCGACCAAATGCCGCAATGCAGGTGGTGTTCATGAAGGAGATGATCAGCGTGCTGCAGCAACCCCCAGCATGGCTCAAGTTTCCAGTGCGCTTTGGCACCTACTTTCTGCCTGTGGACAAGCGGCGTGCTCCTAGTACAAAGCTGCCTCGTCTCTTCAACCAGTATGTGCTTAGTACAGTCACATGCTTAGTATATTTGCACTGTGCTTAGTATGGTCACATCTACAATGTGCTTAGTATGGTCACATCTACAATGTGCTTAGTATCGTCACATCTACAAGTGTCCTGCCTGATGAGCGAGCCACTGTGTGTGCAACATGATTGGACTGCTTACATACAGAGGACAAAGCTGGCACGCATCCTGTGTCAGCACCTATGACATACATGTGAAGACTCCTTGACTCTGTCCCTGGGACAGTTGCCCGAGGGCATCTTTGCAAACGGGGCGTGTGCCTGTCCCCCAATCAAGCTCATTAGTGCTAGCTCACTCACTCACTCACTCACTCACTCACTCACTCACTCACTCACTCACTCACTCACTCACTCACTCACTCACTCACTCACTCACTCACTCACTCACTCACTCACACGACTAAGCATCAGTCAGTATTCCTTTGTGCCTGCCTGCAGCTTTGACATCAGTGTAAGGGCAGGGCCCTTGGATGTGGTCCATTACACCATAGATCCAGAAGACCCCTCCAATGGGGTGTGCCTGTCCATGACCATGGGGGCGTGGCAGAGTAACATGCTGATGAACCAGCCCAACCCCCGCCCAGCCCCCCAGGGCGCCTCCAGCCACGAGAAGAAGAGGTAGGACATAGTGTTGCGGCACACACGGTCTCTCATGTGAGCACACATGCACTTGACAGAGCATGATCGCTGGCAAGACCTCTGGGTCGGTGAGCTTGCAGTGGCTTGAAGCATTGACATGATCCTGTGAAACGTGCTGGCATATATCACATGCATGATGTCCTGCGCGTGTTATGCAAAGCAACATCTGTGTTTGGGTGGCTTCTGATGATGCACTGTGCTCTGCCTGAGACTGTTGTCACTACAGCCCAGTGCTTTGAGAAAGGTGAAGTCACACTGCACAAGCTGGAATGCAATCCGATGCATCCTTCACCTGGTGAAAAGCCAGCATGTATGTTGTGCCTGGATGTTGCAGGCAAGCAGCACGTGTGGGGACCAAGATGCTGTCCATGACTGTGCAAGCAGACAAGCTGTGCATCAGTGCAAACGACGCTGGGTTTGATGATGGAGAGGCTATGACAGACTCACAGGTCCGTTTCGTTCACCACATAATATGCACTAGTCACCTGACGATCTAGCTGCGCTCAGCAGATCCAACATATGTGACCAATCAACGAGGCCAACAAACATGCCTGAACAAGACTTCCATATGGCTTACTGAGTACAGCACAGTATGGCTCAGATGAAAGTCATGCCTGGGGCTGGTGCACTGTCTGATACTGCGGATGTGCTTCATACTCCTGTCTGACACCTCTTGCAGGCCACTGATTGCACCGTCTGAGCATGCAGATGTGCTTCATCCTCCTGTCTGACACCTCTTGCATCAGGCCACTACTCCGGGCTGCCGCCTCAGGAGGCTCCCATTATGATCGCTGAAAAGTGTAGACTTTTCGTTCTTTCTTGCAGGCCACTGAAAGCGCTGGTCCACAACTGTCAGCTGCTGGTAGATCTAGCAGGCAGAAACGCAATCTGGGGAGCTGCTGCCCACCTCTTCATGGCCTTCAAGCCTCTCGTGTCTGTCCCCAAACGCAGCCCCCCTGGCATGTCTCAGCCCCCAGGCACCCCAGGTCTCCATCGTGGCGGCTCTGGCCTTCAAAGGGGTCACTCTGGGGTGCCTGGCCCTACGACTGGGGGCAAGGGTCTGCTCCAGCAAGGGTCCTTCACTCATCAAGGTTGTTCATCTCAGACACTGCAGCTGTAGAATCCCAGCTCTGCTCACATGCAGCTAAGCATATGCACACCATCGAGCAGGGATGCACTCAATCTATGGGCTGATGTGGCGTGGCGGTGGCTGTGTGTCCCAGCAGCAAGAGCTGCAATTCATCCAACACCAATCTAGTTATGCAGGATCTCAGCTGCGTCATGTGCAAGAATGTGACACAAAACAGTCATATGTTAGCACAGCATGCTCTGCCCTCTCTCTTGTCCCAGGCACACTGAAATAGTTGTGGAGCACGACAAAGGCTCTGTTACACTATGGTGATTCTGCTTTTGACTGATCATGTCCTGGCTGAGTCAGCAAGGATGCTCATGTGACCTTCTATTGCTGATATGCAGAGCATCAGTCTTGTCACTTGCTATCAATTCTAAACCGCAACAAAGCTTGGTATTGTCTCCTGCTGATGTCTTTGTCACAGACTCTCTGATTGAGCATGCACCGCAACATAACAGCTTACTTTCAAGCACGCTGAATGGATACTGGTTTGACAAAAGTCACATTGAACAATAACTCATTGACCCTTCTGCTGCTGTCTTTAGGAGGGGAGCTGCTCCAGATCCTGAGCCAACAAGACCAAGCAGTGACTGATGAAGATGTAGAGGAACCAGTGGCAGGCGCTGCTGCGCATTTGGTGGGTGCGGCAGATGGCGCACCTACTGATGGCAGGGATGAAGAGTTACAGGATGCATTGGCAGCAGAGACCCAGCACAAGGTTAGTCTTAGATACCCAAAACATCTCCACAATGTAGAAATGCGTTTTTACTGTCCCCAGACGTTTCTGAGTTTAGATTTCCAGTGTAGGGATGACGTTTCTGAATTGAAATAGAGGTTTCAGGATTGCAAAGAGCTGGCTAGGTGCTCAAAGGCACACCTGCATTGTAGCTGTATGCTCAGCCATATGCCACATGTATGTGCAGTGCAAGCCAGATGATGGATCCACGTCTGAGCAAAGCAATCCCATGCTGCCTTTACAGCAGAGCTGCTTGACTTTCATGTATGATTGCACACTTGTGTGAGCCGGTCACAGCATCGATGGGGTCAGACAGTGATCACACATGAGAAGACTCACACAAGGCCGGTGCTGTAGCTCATAACGCTGCTGCAAGGCAATCCTACCTACTAGATTATCCACCATCTATGATCGATCACCCATCTACTGCCTATCTGCTATCTAGCTACTATCTACTGAAGAGGGCATTATCTACTAAGTACACTTTGATACACAACCATAAGACCTTGTTTGTTGTTTCTCCAGGATGAAGTGCAGGCAGCACCGAAGGCAGTATCTACTAAGTATAGTTTACTATCTGACCATAAGACCCTGTGTTTTGTTTCCCAGGATGAGGTGCAGGCAGCACAGCAGGAGCAAGCTACAAGAGAAGGCATGATCTACTAAGCACTGTTCACTAAGTGACCATAAGACCTTGTGCTTTGTTTTCCAGGATGACGTGCAGGCAGCACAGACGGCAGTATCTACTAAGTACAGTTTACCATCTGACCATAACACCTTGTGTTTTGTTTTCCAGGATGAGGTGCAGGCAGCACAGCAGGAGCTATTGGAGAAGACATTATCTACTAAGCACTGTTCACTATCTGACCATAAGAATCTGTGTTTTGTTATCCAGGACGACTTGCAGGCAGCACAAAAGGCAGTATCTACTAAATACAGTTTACTATCTGATCATAAGACCCTGTGTTTTGTTTTCCAGGATGAGGTGCAGGCAGCACAGCAGGAGCTATTGGAGAAGGCATTATCTACTAAGCACTGTTCACTATCTGACCATAATAATCTGTGTTTTGTTATCCAGGACAACTTGCAGGCAGCACAAAAGGCAGTATCTACTAAATACAGTTTACTATCTGATCATAAGACCCTGTGTTTTGTTTCCCAGGATGAGGTGCAGGCAGCACAGCAGGAGCAAGCCGCAGCGGAGGACAGCAACTCCAGGGTCACTTTTGAGGTGGAGGTGGTGCACTTCCAAGCCTACCTGCAGGCTGAAATGGCTCCGGGACGTTTCCTGCTAGCTTCTGAGAAAGGCATGGTGCAAGGGCGCAGCATGCCTCACCTCTTCCAGAGCCTCATCACACTCACCCTGGACCAGGTCACTACCTACCTCATCATGAGCTGGAAAGCGTAATTATCATCATCATCATCATTATTGTTATTATTTTTATTGTTATTATTATTATCATTAATATTATCATCATAATTATCATCATTATTATCATCTTTATTATTACTATCATCATCATCATTATTATTACTGTTATTGTTGTTATAATTGTTATTATTGTTGTTGTGATTATTTACCCTGGACCAGGTCAGCAGCAAGTGTGTCAACTCCACACATAGTGCAACTCTCAACACTTCTGTGCCGTATACTTACTCAGTATGTTGGTGCACCTCTTCTGTTCTATGGTCAGGGCACACGGGGTGTGTTTTTACGTTTGACGCAGCTCTGCATACAAGGTGACCCTGGATCAGATCAGATCAGGTCAGATCAGATCAGATCAGATCAGCAGCAGGCACTGAATGCCTCTGCATTTGCTGGATGTTGAGCGCACTTTGGTTTGACTGTGCCAAAGCACATGGCGACACATGATACAACTCAGAAACTCGAACACAGAACCTGCAAATGCATTCAGGTATGAGGCTTTGCATCATCTCCAGCACAAGCATACACCACACTTGATGTCTCCATCTAGCAAAGGTCCATTCATTGTGTCTGTCTGTGCTCAGGTGCAAGCCCATGTCGCACAGACAGAGGTTGACCCTGGAGCAGCTGTTGCCTGGTTACGTGTAACTGATGCTGGTATGGAGGCTTCGCCAACAGGCTCCCAGCTCATCAGGTGACTTTCTCTTCTACAAATGAAAGAAAAAGAAAAGGTTACGCTTTTCAGCGATCATAACGGGAGGCTCCTAAGGCGGCAGCCCAAAGGCTTCTCCAAATGGTCTGATTGTGAGTCTGGTGTCACAAACTTCCTTTTGAAGCCCTTTTTGTGATTGCATGAGTAGCAAAATGACAGAACCTGCAGTCATGCGTGCCATGCATGAAATGCCTTCCCATGCGGCATCAGCATGGTCTCGGCCGGGCTTCTGCCTTTGTCATGGTACAGCTGCATGTTCAACAGTCTGCCCTGGCACTGACACCATGACTTGACACCTTGACAATCAACAGCAAGCTTGGGCCTGTTTTCGAACATCCAGCCTTAGAGCAACAGCAAACTGTTGATCCCGGCAAGTCTTGCACCTGTGCAAAGCTGAGCTGCGCATCTCATGGCCTGTGCTGTCATTGACCTTCCAACCTGCTCCAACACCCTGTTGGCCAACGTCGACATCAACTCTGCAGCTGATGCACAGTCTGACTGTGAGACTGTCATGTCACAGGCATGTCTTTGACCCCTCCAAACTCAACTCTGCAGCTGTTGCACAGTCTGACTGTGAGGCTGGTGTGTCACAGGCGTGTCTTTGACCCTTTCAAGATCCAGCTGCGCATCTCACAATCTGCCGGGACTGGACCTGTCCCTGTGACAAGTCCTGACACCTCACCAGCCAAGAAGACCAACGCCAAGCCTGCTGGCAAAGCACAGATTAGTCAGGGGCAGGAGATCCGGCTGGTAGTGCCCGAAATTGGAGTTGTCATGGACTCCAGGGAGTTTGAAGTGTTGACTGATGTCATCAGCAACGTGGGGCTGGCACAGGTGAGAGAAAGAAAAGAAAAGAAAAGAAAAGAAAAGAAAAGAAAAGAAAAGAAAAGAAAAGAAAAGAAAAGAAAAGAAAAGAAAAGAAAAGAAAAGAAAAGAAAAGAACTACGCCTTTTGATGTCAACTTCATGAGAAGCCAAGTGTTTACACCAGGCTGCCCAGGTGGCACAGGTGACCTGTCCCTCATATCCTTTATTTTATTTTTATAGCTATTGTTGGTCAGGAAGAAATGACATTTAACTCTCATTTCCAATGTAATCAATCCAAAAAATTTGACCACACAGGGATGTAAAAACATTCTTTGGTGTTGACTTTGATCTGCTTCACAGAGGATGTCCGTGTACTCACAAAATCCTGGGTAGAATTTTTAGCTAAATTTTTTACTTTGAAGAATTTCTGTGCTTTGTTTTCTTGCAATTGGCAGTGACTTTTGAGCACAGTCATAATGGCATGCAACTATGCAGGCACAGATTCCCACCATACCTCACTTTCTCAGTTGATGCTAACAGCTCAGCTGACAGCACACAATCTGCTTCAGGTCATACTAGTGCTGCTGTGTGTCTCAGACTGTGCTGCATGACAGACAAAGTGACTCTTTGTTGCAGCTGCAGTGCTTGACACGTTTACGCATCTTTTAGCTCTCATTAGCTGTGGTCTAGGCTTGTTCTGAGTTGTGGTCTAGGGTTGTGATCAGTCTTCAGTCATCATGAGCTGGAAAGCGATTTTGTTATTATTTTTATCATCATCATTATTGTTATCTTTTTTATCATTATTATTATTATCATTATTATTATTTATTATCATTATTTAGTGATGAATGGGGACTTGGTGCAGGGGCCGCATGTGGACAGTGTACTTCAGGATAAGAGGCTGCTGCTGGGGCAGGGCCCTGCCAAAGGCCCTGCTGTGGATGGAGCTCGAGACATGTTCACCTATCTGTGTCAGTACCTAACCTCTCTTGAGGCTGAGGTGAGGTCACCTTACACAGATGCAATGCTAGGGCAGCAGCTGCTGTCCCATCTGCACTTCTTCAACAGCACTGTGTGTCTGTGTGTGTAAGTGTGTGTCTATGTGCGTGTGTCTGTCTCTGTGTGTGTATGTCTGTGTCTGTATGTGTCTCTACACTTCTCACAGTTTGCAGCTGAGGCGGCGATGCCTTCCTCTTTGTTTTTCCAATTCCTCTCTGTGTTGCCCTTCCTCTAGGAGTTCTGCTGTGGGTATCTACTTTTGCCTTTGTCAGTGAGCGTCTTCACAATCACAATACATTGGTGTTCAAAGCTTCTCTGTGAAAATGTCAACCTTTTGCTGCATAAATTTTGTCTCGCCCGCACCTTCTGTTTCGTATCATTATTACTATTGTTGTTATGGGCATGCAGGCTTTCACAGTGCGCAGCAGACTCGAGGCGGCAGTGCAGCGCCACCCAAGCGGGCGCTCACACTCAGGAGCTTCCCGAGCTGGCTCCGGTCCTCTTCATCGCTCTGCCCATGTGTCCCAGGAGCCCAGCATCATTGATGAGCTGGCTGATGTCCCAACTGCCCTCCACAACTACTTCCAATCCCTTGTGCAATCCCAAGGGGACAAGCTGGATCATGACAGGTGGGTTGCCTGTTACGTACAAGGGTCCTGCTCTTGGCCCCCCCTGCAAGATTATGTGTTCAGAGTCCCTTGTCTAATTGGTATGGTCTGACCTGGACCGTGAGTTGCCTCCTTGTTCCAGCACGCTTGCCAGCTCAGCATCATGTTCCTGTTTGGCGCCAAAGCTAGTCTTGTTGCTCCTGGTAGTGACTCAAAGGGCACTAGTTTTGACAGCTGTATTAGGAAGCACTTGTGTTCATCAGTTTTGGCTGTTGATTCAGTACATTGCTTGCGAGTGAGAAGCCATGTGTTTGCGTTTACAAACACTGGAATGCATCATGCTCAGTTGCTGGCTAGCATTGCTGGGTGAGGTTCTACAGGAGAGTTGAGGTTGAACGCTGATGTAAAACTTTTTGTACTCCTCTGTACTTGGCTCTCTGTCACCTTGCACTCCTCTGTACTTGGCTCTCTGTCACCTTGCAGATCAACACATGTCATTGCTGGTACGCTGACTGCAGCATCAGGACTCCATTCACGGGGGTCCAAGGGCTCTATGTACCTGACCCTAGATGAAGACATGACATCTAACAACGCCGTGTATGAACATGCCAGTGTAAGACACCCATGGTGTCAATCTCTGTGACTTTGCATAACCCAGTGAGAAAAGGCACTGTATAACGTACAACTGTGTAATGTATGATTGTACAATGTATAACTGTATGTTTGCAGGTTGGTGTCTCAAGGGGAGGGGCTGTTGGTGAGGTGGGGTGCAGAGCAGAGCCTGGCCGCAATGCAGGGCCTGCAAGCTGCTCGAGAGGCCCTCCTCGACCTGCAGGCCCAGTCCAACAAGCAAACGCTCAACCAAAACGCTAAAAGGTACGCACTGCTGCCTGCTGAGACTACTTTTTTATTTTTTCACAGTACATCTGGGTGTTGTTCACGACATAGACTGCTTCACTGTGCTGATGATAGGACAGTTGTTGGCAGCTTGCCAATTGCTCTGCATGACTTGTCCTGCACATACTAGCTCATCATGAGCTGCAAAGCGTGTTAATCAGAACCATTATTAGCAGCATATATTGCCATGTCAAATAGTGTAACCACCCTCTCTAGCCTGAGCAAATGTGGCTGCCACAGACATGCTCTGCAAAGCATGAGTAAGCATGGCAAAGCATGACCCAGTGCACATACTGTCAGATATTCTGCACAAGACCCTGCTCTTTAATCCTACTTGACAGTCTGTGGTGTGATGTGCATCATCCCGGCGCTCACAATTGCACGTGACGTGCAATGAAACCAAGCTAATGAGAAGCAAGACCCTGTGCTGCAAAAGTCTCAAAGAGTTTGTGACAAGCAGATGACAGGCAGCATCAAAATGGACAGGTAGACAGTGCAGCGGCCGCGTGGGTGGGTAAGAAACCTGCTGCTGCAGGTTCACTCTGGAGCTGGACGCCATCAAGTGGCACCTGTGCCAGGATAGAACTCCCTTTGTGGATGCATCCATTGTGGGAGTCATGCTGGATAGCATCCAGAACAAGGACCTTTCTGGTGAGCAGCGATTACTCAAGCAAGATGTGCATGGTAGTGTGCCGGCCTGCTTTCACAATACACAATAGGTTCAACTGTTTATGCCCACAAAAGATGCAGCAAATGCATACATGTTCTGATTGTATGGCATGCAAGTGTTTACAGCACTGTCAGGCTGTGTTCATTGCTGTTGTCATGCCATTCATCACATCAGGCAGACAATCTGATCACGGCTGGGGACTAGAGCTGGTTGATGTGTCCCCAGGATCCAGCAAGCTCATCATACAGAAGATCGAGGTCCAGGACAGGCAAGGGCTGGTCGGGGAAGCCCCAGGGCTGGAGCCTGGCATGGTTGTCTCAGCCTGGAACCCAGATGAGAGTTGGGCGCATGATGCCCTGCTGAGAGTGAATGCCACAAAAGGCGTACCCACTGCAGAACTGACTGTCTGGTCTTTGGTGGACGTCATGGTCCACCCCTTGGGTGTACACATCCATCAACAAGTCGCCAACAGTCTCTGGGTCAGTCAGCACTGTCTGACATTGTGCCAATTGCTGTGCCGAATGCCTGCACACATGTGTAGTTCAGTTACAATGTCACCAATGTGCATGCAGATCTGTTTTCTCAGCATCTGCGTGATTAGCAAGTTGGGGATTAGTCGACTTCTACTGCTGAGAGCTTACATCAAAGAGGAGCTAGTTGGCAATAGCCTTTGCCTCAGACGCTCCCTCATCACAGTGGGCATGCTCATGTGACCCAGAAGGACCTGAGCTGCATGCCCTAGCCTTTGCATACTTTCACATGCTGTTTTGCCATTGCGCTGCCTTTTACTGTACGAAGTCCCCCCCTGTGCCTTGTACAAGCTGACGTGCCCTATCTTACATGCACTTCTGCTGCAGCTCATTGCTTGACTCATTCGATTTTCATCCATCCCTCCATCCATTCATACATTCATCCACTCGTTCATTCGTTCGTTTGTGCGTTTGTTCGTGCGTGCATTCATTCATTCATTCATTCATTCATTCATTCATTCATTCATTCATTCACTCACTCACTCACTCATTCACTCACTCACTCACTCACTCACTCACTCACTCACTCACTCATTCATTTATTCATTCATTCATTCATTCATTCACTCATTCATTCATTCATTCATGACTGTGGATAACACTGTGGGCCTGCAGGAGTACTTTTTCTCCAAGGAGGACGCAGCAGCCAAGCAGCGGCAGCAGCAGTGGGTCAAGTCTGTTGCTTCCCGCCGCAAGAGTGCAGCTGTCACGGGCGAGGCTGCTCATGGAGGCTTTCCTGCCACTAGCAAGTGCGCTACCCCCCCCCCGCCTCGTCTGTCATCATCACCTGACACTGCATGACTGCAATCATTGCATGCATGCAGCTCAGCAGTCTTGTGCCCCTGTCTGCCATCATCACCTGACACTGCACGACTGCAATCATCACATTTACGCATGCAGTTCAGCTGTTTGATAACCTGCTATCAACAGCTAACACTGCATTACTGCAAGCATTGCATTCACGCACTCATGCAGCTCAGCAGTCTTATGCCCTTATCTGCCACTGACGACTAACAACTGCATCACTGCAATCATCGCATGCACGCAGGCATGCAGCTCAGCAGTCTTATGCCCTTGTCTGCCATCAACAGCTAACACTGCATCACTCCATTCATTGCATTCATGCATGCAGCTCAGCAATCTTGTGTAGGAAAGCTATGCTGCACACTCTGGCCTTGCCCAATACTCGTTCACTCAAGATGCTCCAGTCCACCAGTCAATGCCTTGCTGGCAAATCAGCAAAACAATGCATGGTGGGAGTTGTGGCGCAACCAAACAGAGCTGCGCTCAACCTTTGTGTCAAGCTTGCACAACTCTGTAGTGTGTGAGCAACAGCTGATCTGTCAGAGGGTGTAGGTACAGATAGGGTTCTCACAGACAGAGTTCTGACAAGCCAGGGCTGGCGTGACTATGCTATTGACTGTCCCGGTGTCCAGATCAATCTGGCCTTGGGCATTGCTGGTAAATTTGGTGCACATATGGTGCAAAATGAGATGTGAGTGGCTGCTGACTGTCGCATTGTCCATGCAGGTCTGGCCTGGGGGGTTCTGGGCACAGCAGGGGGGAGGGGGGGAGTGGAAGCACCACAGCCAGTGCTGCTGCTGACAAGGCTGTCAGTGCTGTCACCCAAGGGGCGCCCCCTGGGTCCCCCACTAGCCCCTCCGCAACATCTCCTGTCTTCTCTTTAGGTGGGCACTGGTTCCTTTACAGTCCATCCCAGTACATCATGTCCCTTCTTGTCCACAAAATGTTGCCTATTTTTGTGGACAATGCTCTGCCAAGGATGTACAGACTCGTAGTACATGTCAATGTATGGTGTCTGTCAATGTGCTATGAGTGATAGAAGCAAGGATCCTGATAAGCAGGCGTGTATACCAATGTCAAGTCTATAGCATGTATATCAATGTCAAGCTTCTGCCCATGGTTAGAGATACCAACATTGACCAATCTGTATGTGTCAGTGGACATGTCAACACCTGGCAGTTGACAGTGTGAGGGCTGTTGGGCTTGCATGGCCCTGATGCATGTTAGACTGATTATTTCATTGTACAGCTCAGGATTTACATACAGACTGTTATTATTGTGCGGCTCAGGATTTACATATGTTATACATGAAAACGTGACACAACAGTGGCATGCTGCATGGCAGGTCGGCGAAGCAGGCACCGCCGCATCTCCTCTTGGGATGCCAACCTGGAGGGGCGCAAGGGGGTGGACCCCTCCCTCATCTCCCCTACCTCCTCAGGGGACCTCACCGCCACCCGCTCCAAGGTGCAACAAACAACGATCTTGCAAATCGTGTCAGCTGCCATTGCATGTGTGTGTGTGTGTTTGTGTGTGTGTGTGTGTGTGTGTGTGTGTGTGCCTACCTTGCTCACCTCCCTCCTGGATATCTAGATCCCTTTCAAGTTTTGCAGCATCGTTTTGCATGTGACTGCCTTTCTGAGGGAAAGGAAAGTGGTCTGCAATGAGACAAGGGGAGGCAGGCAGGAAACACTTTCGACCACAACCTCTTGCTAATGTGCTGGTTCACTTCACTATGGATCAGATTCTCACACCCTATCTGCCGTTTTGCCGCCCAAAGCTGTTATTTTGGAATGCTGTGTTTCAATATCTATCATCAATTATTATCGTTATTAGTATTGTTATTATTAATATTATTCTTATTATTAAATATTATGAAATATATTATTGAATATTATTGCTGCAGGCTAGTGGGTCAGTATTCCGTCGGTTACACAAGAGGTCTGCATCCCATGGGGAGGAGCTTACTACAGGGGGGCCCCTGTCAGGCTCGGGGTCAGGGGCTGCACGCCCCCCCTCAGCCAAGAAAGCCTCCCAAAAGGCAGTCATCAAGCAGAAGAAGCTGCTGTTTGTGCATTTCGCCATCAATCGTGTGCACTGCCGGGTGACTTATAAGGTGGGCTCTTGCAACTACTGCTTCAGCTGCAGAACGCAGACAAGCCGTATCTGGTTGGTGTGCCCTGTACACGTCTGCCTTGCAGGCCTGCGGCCTTCTCTGTTGATGTGCAGTGCTGTGCTTTGGATTGCTGTGCAGTGCTGTGCATTACTGTGCAGTGCTGTACTGTGCTTTGGTCTGCTGTGCAGTGCTGTGCTTTGGTTTGCTGTGCAGTGCTGTGCTTAGTTTGGCTATGCCGTGCTGTGCTTTGATTTGCTGTGCATTGCTTTGCTTTGGTGCCCACAAGCAATGCTTGCTGGGTACACATAGGCGTCAGTCAGCGCCCCTACAAGGTCACTGTCATGCCACGCGTAGATGCATCACACACGCAGCTCACGTCGTCTGTTAGTGTTGCTGACTGGACTGCAATACCATGTAGGGAACGCCATTCAACATCAAGGATTTCAAGGTGCTGTTGGATGCGCAAGTGTATGAGGACTTAGAGGGACGCTGGGTTGACCTCTTCAACCGCATGAAATGGGACATCATCAAGTCGGTGCTCAAGAGTGTTGCCGGCTTGCAAGGCCGCAAATTCAAGGTACAGTACAATTCCAAGAGCCATTTTATCCCACAAATTTACTTCATTCAACATCTGCATGCACTGCCATTGATTGCACAAGTGGTGCTTTGGTCTGTTGCTCCCTGCTTCTTTTGCATAGCATGAAAGCGGTGGTTGGTGAAGCAGCTCATTTGAACAGGGCTGCATGAGAATGCTGTTAGTGGGCAATGCTGAAAAGCTGAGGCTTTGATTTCAACATTTCATGTGAGCCTTGTTTGAGAGGCTCATTCAACAAGTCTCAGACTGTTGGAATGAATGTATGATCACCTGGTCTAGTGTCTCTCATCTGCTGTCTGTAGGAGCTGCTACCAGATCACCTGCTGAAAGAAACCAAGGCTACGGGAGATAAGGGCAAGGGCACTGGCAAGCAATGGCCCTTTGGCTGGGGCAAGAAGAAGGGCAATAAGGAGCATGAGGCCCTGCCCACTCCAGATGGTGAAGTACTGAAGGTACATACAGCCTCTGCAGGCTCGCAGTCTATGGGTGCATGCATGTTGTTCATTGCCAGATTTTCCATCTATGTTGCTATTGCAAGGTCATCACGCTGCTGCTGAGACTGTCAGCAGCAAGTATCTTCTCTTACCTGATTGAGTCGTTGAAAGATCATGTTGGATCATTGTCTCAAGAACCAGCAAATCAACCCTCTGCGCATGCAGAACGGTTTTGAGTTCAGCAATGGCCATTGGACAGCTAAGCTGATCAAGCACTATGTAGACAGTTCAAGTGACAGACGACACTCATTTGTCCAGTAGATGCTTGGTATGGAAACAAGTTGTCTTTGATGTTTCTCAACTGCACAGCCATGATGATCTGCAAAATCAGCTGGCTTCTTTTTGTTTTGTGGCAGGCCCGGCAGAAGAAGAAGATGATGTTTGGGGAGCAGCACCTGGTCAGGTTTGGTAGCATGACTAAGCCAGCAGAGACAGACCCCCTGGGGGACCCCCAAGATGCTATGGACCCCCAGCAGGTGACTTATGCTCTGCTGTCCACTGCTGTGGCATCCTGCTTGAGAGAATTCAGACTGACACTTCATAAGATTCAATCGTTTTCCTCCACTTTTCCCAAAACTGTATTTGCAGGCAGTAGTAAGAACGTAAGCCGTCTGGTGCTTTATGGTCAGCATGTGTTGAGACGCTTCACGTATGTTGCTGTACTTTGAGACCATGCATGCCTCTTACACACTGACTCTTGCCTGTCTGGATCATCAATCTCTGTATCACGCATGGATCATCAGTATTTGTATCAAGCAAGGATCCCTGTGAATCCAACCATGCATCATGTCTGCAAGCCTTGACACCTGTCTGTTGCTGAATGAAGTTATCAAACGGTGTGGGCTCATCAACTCTTCTTGGCTGATGCTGCAAACCCAAAAGATGATCTTGTTGATCTGGTGGTCTGCAATGACATTGTAAGGCTGCACAAAATCAGGGGCCGATGATTGTGCCGCGCACGCTTGAACAATTGAATTGCAGCTGCACAATGCTGTGTCTTGATTGTCATGATGAATCCGTGAGGTTGATCATCTCTGCAGGCTGGCACCAGCAACAGCAACAGCGCAGCCGCAGAGGCAGCACCCACAGCAGCTTCTAGGGCAAGGGCCTTTGTCAACAGGGCCCTGGCTAGTGCTAGCCAGGGCCCCAAATCCCCAACCCCCTCCCCAACCCACTCCGCCCCTGATCACCCACTTTCCTCAGACAGTCCACACTCATCAGAGCCCAGGCACCTCAGCAGTACATCACTGCCAGGCTCACATGACGGCAGCCAGCATGCTGTCATGCCAAGCTATCACAGCATTGACTCCTTGGGCAGGAGGCAGTCCAGCACGCTTGATGCTAGTGGCACTTCTAATCCGTTTCTGGAGGGATCTTTGGGCAGTGGGCAGTCTGTGCAGTCTGAAATGCTGCCACAGCAAGAGGCCAGCTTCAGAGAGCTTCCTGGGGACAACAACTGGCCCAGTGCTGCTGCTGCTGCTCCTGCTTACTCAGAAGGCAGGAGACGCAGTGAGGATCACCATCGTGACTCAGCTGCTGAGTCTGGCTCTGAGGCTCACATCATGATGCACAGCAGTCAACCTGGTCAACAACATGCATCAGATAGCTTGGACTTGTCAGGACAGCAGCAGGTGTCGCAAGAAACGCTACATGGACATCAGCAGCCGCCTCGGCAGTTGCAGCAGCAGCTGTCAGGCAATCCGTTCCTGTCTAGCACGCCATCTCCCTTTGCCTCTTCCTCTGGAGAACCCATGGCAGAACCCCCCTTCGTCCCACAGGGCCCAGCTGGGGTTGGTGCAAGATCCCAGGCAAGTCAGGCAGAAGACCATGTGCGTCCAGAGTGGCAGCAAGCTGGCAGAGGGAACAGTGATGCTGGCATGAGGCATGCTGGGTCAGGGCTACAGCCCTTGCCGCCAGGGGCTTTGTCCAGCACGCCCTCCCTGGCTGAGATGCTGTCTGATCTGCGCCCTGCAGGTGACGTAATTTGTATGACATTGGTAATGTACAATTGGTCAGAAGCAATTTCCTGCGCATTGCTGCAGTTGCATTTCTCACCTGTGCATCCTATTGGTCTGCAGCTGTGCTCACACAGTAATGCATTCAAACACACAGACTTTACGCTGCCTGTTTTTTTGTCTCTCGTCCTCACTATTTGCATGTTACTGTGGGAAGCTGCTCTTACAAGTTGTGGACGCACACATGCCTTTTCAGTACCACCTGGCACTATTGCTCACTACCACAACATGTTCATGGCATCAGTGGTTGCGGCCACCCTTTTTTGGAGCAGTGACGCCCCCTTGTGTGTGCTGAACGGACAGACAACCCCCTGCAGGGTCAAGGGAGCCTCGCCGAAGCGGCAACCCATTCATGGATGATGACAGCAATGATGGTGATGTAGCACACATGCCATCAAATACAGGCCTTGTCATTCCTGTCTCATCTCCCCACCAGACAAGCCAGACAGAACACGCTGCAGATTCATCCCCAACTGGCAGACACCCCAGCGCACCTGGTGGGTACCCTGGGGCTCCCCTGCCCTCTGCTGCAGCGCCTGAAATCAGTGAGCAAGTGGGCCTCGATCCATCACCCAACTTGCCCTACTTCAGTCATGCCACACAGTCCATGCCTGGTGATCTTCAGCAGGAGCATGAGCCTGGATCTGGTGCAGATCAGCAGCATGGACAGCTGTCAAGCCCCATGCAGCAAGCAGATGCCAGCAGCTCACAAAGTGTCCTCTCTCTAAGTAGACAAATCATCCCGCCTGCTAGCATGTCAGAGCCTGAGCAGGGCGGTCAGTTGCCAGACAGCCAGCAAGCGTACGCAGGGCAGCATCAACCTGCTGCAATGCTTGAACACCAACAGCAACAGGTGTCAGGAAGAGACCAGAGTGCTGCTCCACGGTTTCTGGAGCAGGGGCCATCTGCTGAAACTGGTGTTGCACCTGATGTCCACTACCCTGGTAGGCAAAGCCAGGCTGCAGAGTCAGGTGCACAGCCAGACCAGCAGGTTACTAAACACAGCCCTGAGCAGAGTTCTGCCCTACCCCTGCCAGCTCAGAGCATTCTGAAGCCAACTGCATCAGCAGAGATGCTTGTGCCTAGCAGGCTGGCTCCGAAACCACCTGTGTCTTTCGAAGGGCAGGGCAGCCTTCCTGTTCCTAGGCGCCCTGCCCCTAGCAGGCCAGGTATGGAGTCAGCGCAGCCCCTGGAAGCCCAGGGCAGCATACCTGTTCCAAGGCGCCCTGCCCCCTCTAGGCCAGATCTGGCACCAGCCCTGCCCCTTCAGGAACAAGGCAGCATGCCTTCTCAGCTGGCGTCTAGCAGGTCAAGTCAAGCGGCAGGCATGCCGGTGGAAGGCCAGAGCAGTGTGTCTGTCCCAGTGCAATGGCGTGACACCAGCAGGCCAAGTCCAGAGGCAGCCCTGCCCCCTGAGGGGGGGGGCAGCACGGGTAGGCAAGCTCAGCTGCCTAACAGCATGCTGCCTCAAGACCTGCCTTCAAGGCAAGTCTTGGCTGCCAGGCAGAGCGGTCAAGCTAGTCAGGAAGAAGGCCCCAGTCAAGCACAACCCTCTGGACAGACGCAAGGACCGGGACAGATGCAGGGCCTGGAGGGGATGCTAGGCAGGGCTGCTCCAGACTCAGAAGAAGAAGAGGAGGATAGCGAAGTGAGTGCACAAGACAGGCAGAAGTTCATGCAAAGCCTGCAGAGCCCTGACAGAGGATCTACCAGGACCAAAAACTTGGCCAAGGGCTTTGGCAGAATGAGGGCAAAGGCTAAAGACCTGATGCAGGCCAGAGCTGCTGGGGCTGCTTCTAGTGGCCCTGCTGGCCAACCTGCCCCTGCCCCAGGGGCGCCCAAAGGGAGTGATGCTGAGTTGGGCAGGGGTGGCAGATTGGCCAGAGACATGACTTCCATGTTTTCAGGACTGAAGAAGCCGGCAAATCAATGACAATGTGGCACATTCACATTTGCTATGCAAAGTCATGGGCCACAGCCAGTGCTTCGTCAAGCGCACTGAACTGTGAAGTACCTGATCCTTTTGTGCATCAATGTATGCATTAGACTTGCACAACATGTTGTCATGTTTTTGTTACATTGTACATTTACTGTTTTCAACGGTCTTGCAAAATATACTTTTGCCATCAGTGCGCAAGGCTGTACAACGCTTCGCATCTTCAACGTCGTCAGAAATTGAGTTATTTCATGAAGCTCGTGGGAAGCAACCAAAGCAGCAATGCCATCATGGTGCCAGAGAGACATTAGAGAGATGATGCTGATATTGTCTGAAGAAGAGGAGGGGGTCCAGCAAGAATTCGGAATGTGGATTTGTCTCATGTAGCGCAACGACCTAAACACATGTATCTAAAGTACTCAATCAATGTTACATTTAGGTTCTCACAGTGCGACAAACCACTT
>JAABUP010001281.1_pt1 | contig 52701 bp, 45 predicted proteins | sample 5559201 | NCBI WGS metagenome assembly JAABUP01 (sample SAMN10711887, study PRJNA513373) | rock metagenome | isolation source: Antarctica rocks | place: Antarctica | reverse complement strand
GCCACAACAGCTACCGGGTCAAAAGACGCGACGAACCCGCCAGCACCCGCCACACCAGCCCAGCCACCATCCACCACCACGCCCTCACCCCCCGCGCAGCATGATCGAACTAGGCTACGTGGCATTGCATCAAGAGGCGGCTGCGTAATCCTGCGCCGCGAGGCAGAGGGGAGAACAGTTCGGCAGACGCGACCAGCCCACGTATGCCGACCGCGAGGCACCCTCCCGCCGTTCCCATTTTGTATCACATCCGCGGACCTCATGAGGCACTTGATTCGCCCTGCATCATGGCCGGCCGCAGGTCACAAGCACCTACAGAAGGAGCGGCGCATGCCGTACGTGCTGAACCTCCAGGACATCGACCACACCGACGCCGTGACCGTCGGCGGCAAGGCCGCCAACCTCGGGCGCCTGTATCGGGTGCCGGGTGTCCGCGTGCCGGCCGGTTTCTGCGTGACGACCGAAGCGTTCGATCGCATGGTGGCGGCCGGGGGGCCGACGCTGGAGGGGCTACTGGCTCGGCTGTTTCGCCTTGACCTCGCCGATCGGGACGCCGTGGTAGCGCTGAGCGCGGAGGTCCGACGAGCTATCGAGGCAATCGCCATCCCGAGTGACGTGGAATCTGCTCTGACCCAATCGTTGGCGCTGCTCGGCGACCGGGCCGCGCCACCACGGGGAAGGCACCACACATGGCCGCCCCAGCGCGTTCGACGATGAACTACCTCGGACGCGGTGTCGTCTCCGGCCTGGTCGGCACAGCCGTCATGACGCTGTTCCAGAAACTCATCGAGATGCCCCTGACCGGCCGCTCGGACAGTTATGCGCCGGCGAGTTTCGCGGAAAGGGTCTCACCCACGGCGCTCACGGGGCGGACCGGCCGGCGCCGGCTGAACTACGGCACCCACTTCGCGCTCGGGACCATGTGGGGCGCCGCCTTCGGGGTCGCCGCGGCCGAAGGACTTCGCGGTCCGAAGGCGGTTGGCGCTGTGTTCGGGACCGTCTACATCGGCGACGTCGTCCTCAACACAGCCCTCGGCCTGTACAAGCCGGGTACCTGGTCCGGCAAGGACTGGGCGGTCGACGTGGTCGACAAGCTGTCCAAGCAGTCGCGACTGGCGTCGTTCTCGACCGTCTCGCGGACCCGGCGCGCTGAGCCTCAGGGTCCCGCCCATGCTCGATGCCGGCCCAGCATGCGGTCGGCGACTCGGGCCGCCATCGCCATGATGGTCAGCGCCGGGTTCGCGCTGCCCTGGGTGGGCAGGCCGCTGCCGCCTGCCACCCACACGTTGGGGATCGCGAACGTGCGCCCGTCCCTGTCGATGACGCCCTCGGCGGCTGTCGCGGCCATGCGCGCGCCGCCGACGAGGTGGGCGTACCGCTCTATCGCCAAGGTCTGCGTGGCCCCGGCCGCCTCCAGGATCTCGACGAGGACCTCCTTGGCAGCAGTCATCAGCGCCCGGTCGTTGTCGCACTGCGAGTAGTCGAAGCGGGCGACGGGCAGCCCGTGCGCGTCCTGCTCGTCCGCGAGCGTCACCCGGTTGTCGGCCAGTGGGAGGAAGTCGCACAGGGCACCGAGGACCGCCCAGTGCACGTAGTCCCGCATGTAGTCACGCAGGGCGGGACCCCAGTGGCCCTCGGCGGAGACGTGCTCCGCGTAGGTGATCGGCAGCGGTGACACGGACTGCAGGGTGAAGCCGCGCAGGTAGGGCTTGCTCGGATCGGTCTCGTAGAACGCCTCCGAGGACGCCTCCGGAGGCGGTGCCTTGTAGGCGCGCACCTCCTGCTCGAAGCGACCCGACACCTGAGGGGCACCCTGCACCATGAGGTAGCGCCCGACCTGGTCGTGGTCGTTGCACATCCCCTCAGGGAACCGCCGGCTGGCGGAGTTCAGGAGCAGTCGAGGCGTCTCGATGGAGTAGCCGGCCACCGCCACCGCGCGGGCTCTCTGCAGGTGCTCGACGCCGTCGCGCATGTAGTGCACTCCGACAGCCAGCCCGGTGCGCTCGTCGAACGCGATCCGCGTCACCATGGTGTCGGCCCGGACCTCGGCGCCGTGGGCGAGCGCATCAGGCACGTGCGTGATGAGCGGGCTGGCCTTCGCGTTCACCTTGCAGCCCTGGAGGCAGAAGCCGCGGTAGATGCAGTGCGGGCGGTTGCCGAATCGGCCGCTGGTGATGGCGACCGGCCCGACTCTGGTCTCGATGCCCAACGCTCTCGTCCCGCGCAGGAACACCTCGCCGTTCCCCCCGACCGGATGCGGCGAGTGGGGGTAGCGATGCGGGTCGCCCCACGGCCACGCCTGACCCGCCACAGGCAGCTCGTGCTCGATCAGCTCGTAGTAGGGACGCAGGTCCTCGTAGCCGATCGGCCAGTCCGCGCCGACGCCGTCCGTCGACCGCATCCAGAAGTCACTCGGGTGGAAACGCGGTGTGTATCCGGCGTAGTGGACCATCGAGCCGCCGACGCCGCGCCCGGAGTTGTTGGACCCGAGGGGAACCGGGTCTGCACCGCCGATGATGCGTGGCTCGGTCCAGTAGAGGTGGTGCGACCCGGCCTCGTCACTGACGAAGTCCTTGTCCGGGTCCCAGAACGGCCCGGCTTCCAGGGCGACGACCTTCCAGCCGGCGCGGGCCAGCCGCTGCAGGAGCACGGAGCCGCCGGCGCCGCACCCGACGATGGTGAGGTCGACCTCGTCGTCGTCGTCGAAGCGGCGCATCCCACGGCGAAGCGCGGCATTGTCCCGGGTTCCGTCGTTGGGAAGGAGCCACGCGGAGGCGTTACGGGCCCGTACGGCGCTCACCCGTCGCCGGCCGGCGGCGACTGCGGGGACACATCGCGCACCTCCCAGGACTCACGCCGGTCCATCCCGAGGTTGCCGTAGCCCCGGGGGTAGGCGGGGCCGCCGAAGCCGATCTCGTTCCAGGCCCAGGGGTGGGAGTAGAAGGCCGTGCAGGCATAGCGCGTCCACAGGCTCCAGACGTGCTCAGCGCGCAGGTCGTGCCACTGCCCGTCGCTCGCCTGGACGTCGTTCAGGATCTGCGCCTGGGCCACCTCGTCCACGTCGGCGAAGTCGCCGCCCGCAAGGGATCTTGCCTCTGCGTCCAGCCCGCGGAGCGAGGCGAGGAACGCCGCACCGTCCTCGGGCATGTCGGCGTACCGCCATCCGTCGGTCTCCCCCTGCGCCAAGCGCGCATCGACCATCTGCAGCACCGGGACGCACGGGTTGGCTCCCTGGTCGAGGAGCTGGTCGAACAGCGCGCCTGCCGTCCTGTCCAGGCCGTCGGGGAAGAAGCGCAGGGGACCGGGAGGCTCCAGCCGGCCCAGCACCACGTCGGCAGTGACCGGGTCCCACGAGCCGGTTGACGCGAGCACGTCGTAGCCGGGGAACCGGGGCGGGACGGCCGCTTCCGACGAGGGGCGGGTCACCTGTCTTCCTCCCGGCGCAGCAAGGCCGCGAGCAGCCCCATGCCGCCGACGACCGTCACCAGCAACGGCGCCATGACGGGCGGCCCGGTCTCGGCGTTGTAGCGAGCCTGCGACCAGCCGCCGGGCCGCTGCGACACCCCGCGGGCGTGCAGGTAGGTGCCCTGCAGGCCGTTGGCGACGAGCATGGCGGAGGTGATCGGCAGCGCCGTCTTGGCCAGCCGGCGGCTGAAGAAGCCGGCCACCCCGGCGGCTGCCACCACCGGGTTCAGGACGACAGGCAGCCACATCATCCTGTTGCCGAAGCTGGCCCGGTCGTGCTCAAGGAAGATCTCGACCGCCGTGACCACTCCGCCGACCGCGGTGAGCGCGGACAGGGTGCGTTCGAAGTGGCCGGTGCGGATGTCGCCGACCAGCCGGTCGATGCCGTGCACCGCAACCGCTGCCACCTCGGCGCCGTCCTCTGGGCCCTTCATGCGACGCGGTAGGTGTCGACGTCGGAGGCGCGCAACTCGACACCCAGCCCCGGGCGGTCCACATCCGGGCGCATGACTCCGTCCCGTACCCGGGGGGCAGGATCGAACATCAGCGCCTCCAGCCGCACGTGGTCGGCGAACCACTCCACGTGGCGAAGGCCGGTCACGGTGCTCGCCACGTGCAGGTGCAGGGTTGGCGCGCAGTGCGCCGACAGCTCGACACCGGCGGCCTCGGCCAGTGCGGCGACCCGCCGCCACTCCGTGATGCCTGCGGTCCGGGTGACGTCGGCCTGCAGGCAGTCCACCGCTCCGGCACCGAGCATGCGGGCGAAGTAGGCCAGGTCGCTGCCGTATTCCCCGGCGGTGACATCGCAGTCCAGTGCGTCGCGGACCAGGCGCAGGCCCACCAGGTCGTCGGAGGACACCGGCTCCTCGAACCAGCAGACGCCGAGCTCGTCGAGCCGACGGCCTACGCGGATCGCCTGCTTGCGGGAGTAACCGCCGTTGGCGTCGACGAAGACCTCGACCTCCGGTCCCACGAGGGCGCGCACCTGGCGGACGCGGTCGAGGTCCCGGACCACCTCCGTACCGCCGCTCTCGCCGACCTTGATCTTCACGCGGGTGATGCCGAGCTCTCCGGTCCAGGACTCGACCTGACGACCCAGCGTTCCGGCGTCGTACGTGGTGAAACCGCCACTTCCGTAGACGTGGACGTACTCGCGGACCTGCCCGAGCAAGGTGCACAGCGCCACCTCGTGCTGCTTGGCCTTCAGGTCCCACAGCGCGCTGTCCACCGCGGCGATCGCTGCCGACGCGATGCCTGGGCGCCCCAGGTTGCGGATGGCGGCCACCATCGCGGCCCACGTCCCTGGTACGTCCTCGACGTCCCGGCCGACGACCACGTCGGCCAGCACGTCCTCGACCACGGCCTGGCAGGCACGGCTGGAGTAGGTCCAGCCCAGGCCGGTCTGCCCACCGCCGGCGACCTCGACCAGGACGACGGTGGTGCTGTCCCAGGCGAGCGTGCCGTCGGCCTCCGGCTGCTCGGTGCGCACCACGTACGTTGACGCGGTCACGGTCCCCACGCACGTGCCGGTCACTTCCTGGTGCCGGGCAGGAACTCCTGCGCCTTGAGCCGGAGCCCCTCCTTAACCACGTCCCAGCGGTTGCCGTCACCGCGGACCAAGGACAGGGCCGCCTTCTCGATCTGGTCGAGCGTCGCGTGCGGCGGGATCGGCGGCACAGCGGGATCGGTGACGAAATCCAGCACGCTCGGCCGGTCGGCGGACAGCGCTTCGTCCCAGGCACGGCCGACCTCGGCCGGGTCGTCGACCTTGATGGCGTTCAGCCCGAGCGAGCTGGCGAAGCTGGCGTAGGCCACCGGTGGCAGCAGCTGGGAGGCATCGAAGCGCGGCGCCCCCTCCATCGCCCTCAGCTCCCAGGTGACCTGCGCGAGGTCACCGTTGTTGAGGACCCCCACGATCAGCCGCGGGTCCGACCACTGCTTCCAGTAGTGCGAGATGGTGATGAGTTCGGCCAGTCCGTTCATCTGCATCGCCCCGTCCCCGACCAGCGCGATCGCCGGCCGGTCCGGACAAGCGAACTTCGCGCCGATGACGTACGGGACGCCCGGGCCCATCGTGGCGAGGTTGCCCGACAGCGAGCCGCGCATCTGACCGCGGAACCGCAGGTAGCGGGCATACCAGTTCGCGGACGTGCCGGAGTCCGCAGCCAGCATCGCGTCGTCAGGGAGCCGGGAGGACAGCTCCCAGAAGACCTTCTCGGGATTGATCGGATCGGCGGCGGTGTGCGCACGACGCTCCATCACCTGCCACCAGCGGGCCACCGTGGCCTCGACCTCCTGCTGCCAGGAGCGATCCTCCTTCCGGCGCAGCAGCGGGATGAGCCGGCGCAGCGTCGCGGCGGCGTCGCCGACGAGATTGACCTCGAAGGGATAGCGCAGCCCGACGAAGCTGGCGTCGTGGTCGATCTGCACCGCGCGCGCCTGGTCGAACTCGGGCAGGAACTGCGTGTAGGGAAAGCTCGAGCCGACAGTCAGCAAGGTGTCGCAGCCCTGCATGAGGTCGTAGCTGGGCCGGGTCCCGAGCAGTCCGATGGACCCCGTGACGAACGGCAGCTCGTCGGAGAGGACGTCCTTGCCCAGCAGAGCCTTGGCCACCCCTGCGCCGAGCAGGTCGGCGACCGCGAGCACCTCCTCACGCGCGCCGCGCGCACCCTGGCCGACGAGCATCGCCACCCTGCCGCCGGCGTTGAGCACCTCGGCCGCACGGGCAAGGTCGGCGTCTGTCGGCACGAGCTCCGGCCGGCCGGTCGCTGCGCCGCTGGACGGCACGAACTTGAACTCGTGCGGCGGCGCTGCGTAGTCCAGCTCCTGCACGTCTGCCGGCAGGATGATGCACGTCGGCGCCTGACGGGCCTGCGCGATGCGGATCGCGCGGTCCAGCACGTTGGGCAGCTGCTCGGGGACCGTGACCATCTGCAGGTAGTCCGACGCGACGTCCTTGAACAACGACAGCAGGTCCACCTCCTGCTGGTAGCTGCCGCCCATGGCGCTGCGGTTCGTCTGTCCGATGATCGCCACGACCGGGACGTGGTCGAGCTTGGCGTCGTAGAGACCGTTGAGGAGGTGGATCGCGCCCGGTCCGGAGGTCGCGACGCACACCGCCACCCGTCCGGAGAACTTCGCGTAGCCGACGGCCTCGAAGGCGGACATCTCCTCGTGCCGCGACTGGATGAACGTGGGCTTGTCGTCGGCTCGGCCCCACGCGGCGAGCAGACCGTTGATGCCGTCACCGGCATAGCCGAAGACCACCTCGACGCCCCAGTGCCTGAGTCGTTCCAGGACGTAGTCGGCGACGTTCTGAGCCATCAGGAGCCTCCGGTGTGGGGTGATGTCACTGTCACGCGAGGTAGTTCAGTTCTTGGCGAAGCGGTCGAAGGGCCAGGGCGCCCCGCCGTAGCGTTCGAGCGCTGGGCCGGTCGGGGCCGGCAACGGCACGAAGAAGCCCTGGCTGCTCACCACGCGCGAGGGTCCCAGTTGAGCAAAGGGGTCGTCGTCGAGCAGCGGTCCGCCGGCCCACAGCAGGACGGAGCCGGCGAGATGCACGCCGTCCGTCACCAGGGTGGAGACGCCATAGGCGGGCCAGCTCCGGATCAGTCGGCGGCGCGCCTCCAGGACCTCCGGTGCATCGAACAGCGGGCGGCCGCCCTCGGGAAGCTCGGTCCAGGACGCGGTCATCGGGGGCCCGCCCGTGCCGAGGATGCGCGGGTCGACCGAGGCTGCCCGGGGGTGCGGCCGACGATCGGCATGCCAGGCAGCGAGAACCAGGTCGGACCCGTTCCGCACCTGCCCGACCACGGCCACGTCGGCGTCCTGGGGCTCATGGTCGAGCAGCGCGATGTAGGTCCGGCTCACGGGGGTGGATCCCAGTCCGGACGCAGCGATCGCGTCAGGGAGCGGAAGTCCTGACGGAGCTCCTCAGCGGTCGGCCGGCCCCAGAACCAGTAGCCGCGGTAGGCGGCGTGCAGCGTCAGGTCGGGATCGACCACGACGCAGGTGGGGGTGTACGGGTCGTGGACGGTGTCCGTGGTCTCCCGCAGACCGAGGACGTCGAGGTAGCGACGCTCGGGGTCGGACAGGAACGTCCAGCGCGCCCCGAGCCCGGCTCGGTAGGCGCTCGAGACCTCCGGGGGCTCGACGCTGATCGAGACGAAGCGGGTGTAGGCGACCTCCGCCTCGTCCTGCAGCGCCGCGAGCACCTGGAAGAACTGCCGCTCCTTGGGACAGAACCAGCCCCGGTAGAAGTGCACGAGGGTCGGGTCTCCGCCGACGAGGTCGGTCAGCCGTCGCACACCCCCGGTGGAGTCGGGGAGCTCCAGGTCGGGGAGTGTTCCTCCCGGTGTCAGCCATGCCGTCCGCTCGTCCACGTCGGGCGTGGGCACGTCGGGCGACACGACGTCCTCAGCCACCGGCCGGCCGACTGGAAGCGGCGTCCAGCAGGCGGTACGCGATCCCGGTGGTCAGCGCATAGACGGTGTGGTGGAACGCATCGATGGCGATCGCGGTCGCTCCCCACTCTGGCAGCGGCGCCGCCACCTCCAGCTTGGGCAGCATGACGAGGCCGGAGCCCCAGACGGCGGCGAAGTGGCCGGCCGTCGCCGCCCGCGGACGCAGACCGATACCCGCGAGCAGTCCGTGCACGGCTCCCCAGCCGGTTCCGTAACCCCAGTGCACGAGCGTGGTGAAGCGGGCCTGGGCCTCGTCGCCCTCCGGCTTGACTCTCAACACCTGGGACGCGGCATCCGCGGGGGCGGTGCTGGCCTCCCGGCCGCGCAGCTTGGCTTCAAGGCTGCTCGACACAGTCATCGCTACGGTGCCGACCACCCCCGCCGCCAGGCCCTTCCCGACCGACCCCGCCAGGTCACCGATGCGCATGCCGAGACCTCCGTCGAGAAAAACCCGCCCACCGGCTGGTGCGCTGGTCGGGCAGAGTCTTCCCTCGACGACAACACAGGAGACCGGTTCGGCCCGGATGTCAGCGGATTGTCACTCGCTCCCGGATACGGTCTGGGCGAGGGCCGGGGTGCGGTCTCGACGTTGACGCCGTCGTGAGTCGTGAGCGCACGCCGGGATGGCATCGGCACGTCGAACAGCCGGCAGCCAGCGCGGTGATCCGACTCGCCGCCCGCCACCACCTGCACCCACCAACCTCGTCGGGCCGCCCACCGGGCCCGCACTCCCGATCGTGCCTCAAGCGAGAGGCAACTGGTTGCTGCGGCGTTGTCGCACTTCTGTAAGCGGCATGTCCGTGTCCCCCGAGGCCCGGCGGGCCGAGAGTCGGCCCACGGCGACCGGTACCGCACCTCGTGGTTCGTGATGGACGCTGCTCCACCACACGACGGGTCGACGCGACAGTAGCGGACATGGCACAGCCACAGAGGCGAGTGCAGCCGTGGGCGGTCTCGCTTTCCGCTCTCTCGCTTGCACTCGCCGCCGGGTGCGGAGGGTTGCAGCGAGCGCGGTGGCCGTAGAGGGCGGTGACTCCCCGGACAGCGGCCTTCTCGCCGAGGAGAAATTCGCCATCAAGAGTCTGCTCGAGGTGGATCTCGACAAGAGCACGGCGACCTTCCCGCTGCACAAGGGATTTGGTCCTGATGGGACGACTCCCGTCTGGTTCGTCATCACCGAGTCCAGCGACTTCGGGTTGGCGCACGACCTCAAAGTGAACTTCGCACCGAAACTGGCCAACATGTCGATCGACTGTCCGACATGTGTGCAGGAGACGACCCTGAGGACCTCGGCGGGCAACAAGTTCAGCGAGGCGCCCGTCAACTTTGTCGGGATACCCGACTTCACCCCGGCGTGGATCCTCACGCCCGGTCCCGCAGGCTTTCCCGCCCTCGGTGCGCAACCAGGATGGCCATCAGCACCGACTCTGCGAAGATGACGGTCGAGCTGCTCATGATCCGAGGCTTCGATTCCGGCCAAAGGACCCTCTACATCAGCACAGAAGCCCAGGAGCAGCATCGCCGCCCCAAGGGCAGGGCGGCTGCGGCTGGACGCACGCTCTCCGACGAGGTGTGCACGGCCGTCGACCAGCACTTGGACGGGGACGACCAGGACCGCGAGGCTGCACGGGTCCGGCGCAGGGCCTTCGCCGAGCGGATGCGCGCTCGGCTGGGATGGGTGCGGGAGGAGACCGGCGAGGCCTACGTCGAGCGCATCCGCGGCGCGGATGCGGCTCGCCTCAACGAGCTCGAACGGCAGTGGCACGGACCATGACCCTGGGTTGTCCGTCCCCGATCTGCCGGCCGCCAAGGCCTACTACGACGCGCTGATCGGTGTGCTCGGGCTCGAGGAGTTCTTCGGCGCTCTAGACCAGCAGGCTTGGCGCCGGACCGACGGCAAACCAGGCACCTACCTCTTCCTCTACGCCGCGACCGAGCCTGGAGACCACGTGCAGGGACGCGCCGGCTTCCAGCACCTCGCCTTCGACGTGCATGGCCGACGCGTGGTGCGCAACGCGCACGACGTTGCAACGCGGCTCGGCTCCACTGTCCTGCACCCACCGCAGCCCTTGCCGCAGTACCACGAGCACTACTACGCAGCGTTCTGGCTCGATCCGCAGGGCTTCGTCCTTGAAGCCGTATCGCACAAGGACAGCGAGTGACAGGCCCAGACGTGATCCGCCGCCGTACTGACGCGGCGCGTCACTCGGCCGGGGTCACGCTCGCGATCGCGTGCAGGGCGAAGGTGCGGGTCGCGCCGGCGCGCTCGTCGTAGGCCGTGAGGAAGCCGCTCTCCATGGCGCGGGGGGTCACCACCCGCTCGGTCATCCGGCCGCCGGGGTCGACGTACTCCAGCACGACCCGCGCGGACTCTTGCATGGCCAGCTGCAGCTGGGCCACCGTGGCGACCGCGGTGCGGTCGCGGGGCTGCGGCACGGCGGGGCCGCCGTCGATGGGGGACGGGCCGGCCAACCGCCGCCCGGCAAGCGTCGCGGCGTCGGACTCGCGCAGCTGGCGCACCGCGCGCCCGAGCTGGTCGGCCGACAGCCCGCTGGGCTCGGCCCGCGCGACCCGCAGTCGCACGGGGGTGCGGCGGGCCTCCCGGCGGGTGATGACGACACCGCCCTCGGGACCCTCTGCGACGGGGGAGTACCCGGCGGCGCGCAGCACCTCCAGCACCCTGGGCACCGGCGCCGGGCTGACCACCACGGTGGCGGCGAGCCGGCGCAGGTCCAGCGCGCCCGTGCGCCGGGCCGCGACCACCTCGGCAAGCAGGGCCTCGTCGTCGCAGCGCAGATAGGACAGCGCGGCCCCGGCGCGCAGCACGCCGTGCCGGCGGGCGACGTCGTCGACGAGGTAGCCGAGCGTCTGCGGCACGTCGGTGCTGGTGACCCTGGCCAGAAAGGCCTGCAGCTCGTCGGCGGTGCGGCCGGCGTCCAGGGCGCGGCGCACGCTGGCCTCGGAGAAGCGCCACACCGACGCCGCACCGGTGGACTCGACGTCGGCGGCCAGCGCGAGCTCCCTGGCGACGTCGGGCACCAGCGGGCCGGGGGCGACGGCGGTGAGGTCGGCCTGCAGCAGCAGCTGCGACACCGGCGCGGGGAGCCGGTCGGTCAGCGCCCTGGCCGCGCCGTCGGCGTCCCCGTCGAGCAGCCTGCGGGCCGGCGTCGTCAGCGCGCCGCGACCGGTCAGCCCGAGCACGGCCGCCTCCTCCAGCGCCCAGTCCACCGCTCGTTCGGCGAGGCGGGGCGGGCGTCGCGGGTGCCGCCACGCGAGGTGGCTCTTCACGTCGGCCGCGGTCGGCGCCGACCCGGCGGGAAGCTCGGCGAGCAGGCCGAGGACCTCACGCCGGACCAGCGCCGCCGCCGGGCGGGAGAGGTCCGGGCCGAGCGCCGCCGTCACCTTGTCCCGGTCGTCGCGCTCGCCGACCAGGCCGGCCGCGCGCGGCGTGGCAAGCCAGCCCTGCGCGAGCGTCACCCACCGCTCGGCGGTTTCGCGCGCCAGCCACCCGTCGTACGCCGGGGTCGGTGACCACTCCGATTCTGCCTCGGAGGTCCGGTCGACAAGTGCTGCGGCGAGGGCGGTCTCGGCGAGCAGGGCGGCCACCTGTTCGCTCACGTCGAGACTCCTGGCCGCCGCGCGCAGCTCGCGGACGCCCAGCCCGCCGCTGCGCAGCACGGGCGGCGGCGCGGCGGCCCAGCCGTCGAGCAGTGACTCCACCAGCCGCACGGCGTCGCCGGCCTGGCCGGCCCCACCGACGTCGGCGGTGCGCGCACCGATGGCGACCGCCGGCAGCTCCGGCGGGTCGGGGTGCAGCTGGCCGAGCGGGGCATCGCCGCGCAGCAGCAGCCCCAGCTCGCGCGGCAGCTCGACGGTCTCGAGGTCCAGGCCGAGCACCAGACCGCGCGCCAGCAGCCGCTCCACCGGGGTCTCGGCGGCGTCCACCGTTCGCAACCGGAACGCGCTGGCCGAGGTGCCCATCGACCCGCCGGCGTCGAGGGACGCGAGGATGCGGCGCTCCTCGTCGTCGGTCTCGGCGAGGCGCGCGCGCAGCAGCCCGGCGTTGCGGTAGGACGCCACCGCGGCCCGCAGCACGTCCTCGCGGCCGGCCGGGGGCTGCACCCGCAGCGCCTCCAGCAAGCCGCGCACGCGCGAGGTGTCCCACCGCCCGAAGGCCGACTCGGCTGGCCGGCCGAGACCGGCCGGGTGCTCGCCGACGACCTCCTGCACGCTGCGCACGAGGCGCAGGTCGTCGTCGTCCCCCCACGCGAGGGCAAGCGCGCGCAGCCGTCCGAGCGCGGCGTCGACGCGGGCGGCGGGCACGGGCGCGCACAGCTCACGCAGCCCAGTGATCGTCGCGGGGGTGGCGAGGAGCACGAGGCCGTCGAGCACCTCGAGCTCGAAGCGGGTGAGCCGCTCCAGCGCGCGAAGCACGCTGACGCGCACGGCGGCCCGCGCGGCCAGCACGGCGACGTCGCCGGGCACCGGGGTGGCGAGGTCGGGCCGCTCGGCGAGCAGCACAGTGAGCGCCTCGTCGCTGCGCGCGCGCAGGTCGGCGGTCAGGCTCAGGGTCACGGGGCCACCAGCACCCCCCGACGCTACGGCCGCGCGCCGGTCCCCACCCTGCCTGTGAGCCGGGCCACACTCGGTGGGTGAGCCTCCCGAGCAGCACCACCGGTGGCGACAGCCCGGCCCTCCTCGAGCACCCGATCGGGACCGAGCTCGCCAGCACCGTCGCCCGATGGCCGGACCGGGAGGCGCTGGTGGGCGTTGAGCAGGGCCTGCGCTACACCTGGGTCGAGCTGGCAGCGGCGGTGCAGGAGGTGGCCTGCGGGCTGATCGCGGCCGGGATCGGGCCGGGTGACCGGGTCGCGGTCTGGGCGCCGAACCGGGTGGAATGGGTGTTGGTGCAGTACGCCGCCGCGCGGGTCGGCGCCGTGCTGGTGACCGTCAACCCGGCGTTCCGCAGCCCCGAGCTCGCCTTCGTGCTGCGGCAGTCCGGCACCAGGATGCTCTGCGCCGACACGCACTGGCGCGACAGCGACTACGTCGCCATGGTCGATTCCGTGCGCGCCGAGCTGCCCGCCCTCGAGCGGGTGGTCCATTTCGGGACATCGGGCTGGGAAGACCTGCTGCGCAACGGGTCCGGGGTCACAATGACGGTGGTCTCCGCACGCGAGGCGGCCGTCCGAGCCGAGGATGCCTGCACGATTCAATACACCAGCGGCACGACCGGTACGCCGAAAGGCGCCACCCTCTCGCATCGCAATATCGTCAACAACGGGCTGCTGGTCGGTGACATCAGCGGCTACACCGAGACGGACAGGATCTGCGCCCCGGTGCCGCTCTACCACTGCTTCGGCCAGGTGATGGCGGTGCTCGGTGCCCTCACCCACGGCGCCTGCACGGTGCTGCCCGGCGCCGTCTTCGATCCCGCTGCCACCCTGGCGGCCGTCGAGACCGAGCGGTGCACGAGCCTCTACGGCGTACCCACGATGTTCATGGCCGAGCTGGCTGACCCGTCGTTCCCCGCCCGTGACCTGTCGTCGCTGCGCACCGGGATCATGGCCGGCTCGCCCTGCCCGGTCGAGACGATGAAGCGGGTGATCGACGAGATGCACATGCCCGAGGTGACCATCGCCTACGGCATGACGGAGACCTCGCCGGTGTCCACCCAGACCCGGCGGGCCGACGACCTCGACCGCCGCGTGTCGACGGTGGGCCGGGTGCACCCGCACGTCGGCGTCCAGATCGTCGACGTGGTCACCGGCGAGGTGGTCCCGCGGGGCACCACGGGCGAGCTGTGCACGAGCGGGTACGGCGTGATGCTGGGCTACTGGGAGGACCAGGAGCGCACCGCAGAGGCGGTGGACAGGCTGGGGCGCATGCATACCGGCGACCTCGCCGTGATGGACGACGACGGCTACCTGGCCATCGTGGGCCGCAGCAAGGACATGGTCATCCGAGGTGGGGAGAACATCTACCCGCGCGAGGTCGAGGAGGTGCTCTACGCCCATCCGGACGTCGCCGACGTCCAGGTGGTCGGGGTGCCGGACGAGCGCTACGGCGAGGAGCTGATGGCCTGGGTGCGGCCCCGGCCGGGCGCGCTGGTGGACCCCGAGGAGGTCCGCGCGTTCACCCGCGAGCGGCTCGCGCGCTACAAGGTGCCGCGGCACGTGGTGGTGCTCGCGGCCGACGAGGAGTTCCCGATGACGGTCACCGGCAAGGTGCAGAAGTACGTGCTGCGCGAGCGGGCGGTCGAGGTGCTGGGCCTCGCCTAGGGTCGGGTCGTGGTCCGGCCGCGGATGGAGGAGGCGCTGCGGCGGCTGGAGTCTGACCTGCGCTCGTGCGGTTCGCTGCTCGTCGCCTTCAGCGGGGGCGCGGACTCGGCGTTCCTGCTCGCCGCCGCGGTGCGCGCCCTGGGACCGCCCCGCGTCGCGGCCGCCACCGCCCTCAGCGCGTCGCTGCCGGCCGCGGAGCTCGCCGGCGCCCGTGCCTTCGCCGCCTCGCTCGGGGTGCGCCTGCTGACGCCGACGACGGACGAGCTGTCCCGGGACGGCTACGTCGCCAACGCCGGTGACCGCTGCTTCTTCTGCAAGGCCGAGTTGCTGGACGTGCTCGTGCCGCTGGCTGCGTCGCTGGGACTCGCGCACGTCGCGACCGGCACCAACGCCGACGACGCGCTCGCCGGCTTCCGCCCCGGCATCCGGGCCGCCGCCGAGCGGGGTGCGCGCACGCCGCTGCTCGACGCCGGCCTGTCCAAGGCGCAGGTGCGGGCGGCGTCGCGGGCGTGGGGGCTGGTGACGTGGGACAAGCCGGCCGCCGCCTGCCTGTCCAGCCGGGTCGCCTTCGGCCTGCCCGTGTCGCGGGAGCGGCTGGTCCGGGTCGAGCTGGCCGAGGCGGCGCTGCGGGCGTCGCTGACGGCGGCCGGCCACCAGGTGCGCGACCTGCGGGTCCGCGACCTCGGGGGCGGTCGGGCCCGGATCGAGGTCGACGTGTGGCTGGTCGGGGTGGCCGCCGCGCACGTGGACGCGGTGGGCGCGGTCGAGGGGTTCGACGAGGTCGAGGTGGACCGACGCGGCTTCCGCAGCGGATCGATGAACGAGCTGCTGGCGGAGCCGGCCCGCTACCGCTGACCGCCGCCGGGCGCATCGGCACGGATCGCCGCCGCCATGCCGGCGCGAATCGCTCGCCACAGTCCCCACAGCGCCATGCCCAGCCCGAGGGAGGTGAGGAAGGCCAGCAGGTTCAGCGGGAGCGGACGCTCCTGCCGGCTCAGCGGATGCGGCAGCACGTCGAGGCAGATGGCCACGAAGCCGAGCAGGAACACGACGGCACCGGCCCGGATCAGGACCGCCCCCGGCTCCCGGCGCACAGTGGCACGGTGGCGGGGCACGGCCTCCAGTATCGGCCCAGTACCGAGTCAGGTGAAGCGGCCCTCCCCCTCCAGCGCGGCGCCCTTGCGCCCGGAGTCCTGGTACGCCGCAGCCTCGTCGTCGGTCACGGCCAGCCCCTCGGCGGCGGCCATGTCCTCCTCGTCGATGGGCCCGGCGGAGCCCTCGGTCACCAGCTCGTCGTGGGTGTCCGCCTGCTCGGTCTCGCGGTCGACGTCGCCATGGCCGGGGTGCGCGTCGCCATCGGGGGTGCTCCCGGTCACGTGCTGAGCCTCCCCAGGCCGGCCGGTCACGCCCGCTCAGGGTGCGAGGGCGGCCACCGGGACCGGGGGCACCAGGCCGGCGGACGACGCGCGCTGGAGCAGGCCGGCCACCGCGGCGTATCCCTGCTCGCCGAGGTCTGCGGTGAAATCGTTGACGTAGAGGGCGATGTGCTGTTCCTGCACGGCGGGGTCCATCTCCTGGGCGTGCGCGGCGACGTAGCCGGCGGTCGCGTCAGGGTCGGCCCTGGCCGCCTGCACGGAGGCCCGCACAGCGCGGGCGAGGCGGCCCCGGTCGGGCAGCGAACGGCGGGCCAGGATCGCCCCGAGCGGGATCGGCAGCCCGGTCGCCGACTCCCACCAGTCACCGAGGTCGACCCGCTGGACGAGGCCGTAGGAGGGGTAGGTGAACCGCGACTCGTGGATCACCAGGCCGGCGTCCGCGCGACCGTCGCGCACCGCCGGCATCACCTGCTCGAAGGGCAGAACCTGCACCCGGCCGACCTGAGCGGCCCAGAGCCGGAGCAGGAGGTACGCCGTGGTGCGCAGGCCCGGCACGGCCACCGTGGCCCCGGCCAGGTCGAGGGACTCACCGCCCGGGCGGGTGAGCACCAGCGGGCCGCAGCCCCGGCCCAGCGCGCCGCCGCTGGGCAGCAGGGCGTAGTCGCCGAGCAGCCAGGGCAGCGCGCCGTAGGACACCTTGACGACGTCCAGCCCGCCGGCGGCCGCCTGCTGGTTGAGCACATCGATGTCGGCGTAGGTGACGTCGACGGTGGGGGCGTCGGGGACCAGGCCGTGCACCAGGGCGTGGAAGGCGAAGGTGTCGTTGGGACACGGGGAGATGCCCAGGCTCAGCTGTCCCACGGGAGCTCCTCGGTGAGGGCGGAAGCGCAGGCGGCTGTCAGCGCGGCGAGCGCGCGGGGCAGGTCCCACCGGGACAGGTCGCGCTGCCCCACCGGGTTGCTGATCGCGCGCAGCTCCAGCACGGGCAGCCCGATCTGGGCGGCGGCCGTGGCGACACCCGTGCCCTCCATCGCCTCCGCCAGCGGCGTGTAGCGGCGGGCGAGATCGGCTGCCCGAGATGCGGTTCCGGTGGCCGACGACAATGTGAGGACGGTCCCGACGGCGGCACCGCTGCGCCGGGCGACCTCGGCGACGACCTGGCCGGGCGGGGAAAAGGTGCTGTGGCCGAAGCCCAGGGCCTCGACGTCGAGGAAGGCATCGTCGGTCTGGACCCCGAGATCGGCGGCGACCATGCGGTCCGCCACCACGGTGACCCCGATGGCGCTGCCGGCGTACCCGCCAGCGATCCCGGCGCTGATGACGCCGCGCGGGCGGTGGCCGCCGGCAAGCGCGTGGGCGGTGGCCGCCGCCGCGGCTGCTGGCCCGACACCGGAGGTGAGGACCGTCGCGGTGGGCACCGCGGCCAACACCGCCTCGCGCTCGACGGCGACGGCGCAGACGACGAGCAGCCCGGTCAGGCGGCGACCTTGAGCCGGAAGACCCACTGCCCGGTGCGGTCGTCGGTGCGACCGGTCTCGCCCTTGGTCACCGTTACCCGCAGGGTGAACTGCTCCCCGGCCGGGAGCCGTTGCCCATCGGAGGTGGCCGTCGGCATGATGAAGCTCTCGTAGTGCGAGTCGTGCGCCTCGGTCACGGCCTGCTGGCCGAGCTGGCCCTGCTGGCCGGGCACGTCGATGCTCGCCACCCAGGTGCCCTTGGCGATGGTGCGGTCGACGTCGATGCCCACCCGGTCGCCGGGCTTGACGAGCACGACGGGGACGCGGCGACCGAGGTCGCGCTCCTTGCCGTTGGTGGTGAACGCCGTGGCCTGCGTGTCGTAGCTCTGGCCGTCGGCCACGAGCGTCACCAGCGGCGTCGGCCGCTGGCAGGCGGCGAGCACGGGCGCCGCAACCGCGAGGGCCACGACGAGCGGGGTGCGCGGGCGCGCGGGCACGGGCGGGCTCCGAACATGGTGGCCGGGGGGTGGAGTGCGCCCGACCCTACTGTCCGGCCGGCTGCTCCGGCTCCTCGGGGAAGGGCAGGAGGAGCGTCTGGCCCGCCGGCACCGGCGCCGGCAGCGCAGTGCGCACGGTGGGTGCCTGCTCGGCCCGGGCGGCGGCCTGGCGCCGGAGCAGCACCTCCGGGACCTGCGCCCCGTGCCGCTCCGGTGGCCGGTCGACCGCCCCGCCCCGGTCGTCCGGTCCCCGTGCGGCTGTAGTACTAGGGGGCACCCGGCGCGCGCCGGGCCGTCCGGATGGCCGCCCCGCGCGCGCGAGCCGGAAGGCCTGCAACTCGGTGACCAGCCCGAACACCATGAACGCCGCCGCGAGGGAGAACCCCACGGTCCCCGTCACCGGTGCCAACCCGATCGCGCCGCCGGCGACCCAGGCCAGCTGCAGCACGGTCTCGGACCTGGCGAAGGCGCTGTTGCGCACCGACTCGGTGACGTCACGCTGGATGATCGCGTCCAGGCCGAGCTTGCCGAGGCTCGCCGACAGGGTGGCGACGAGGGCCACGAGCAGCCCCGTCGCCATCGAGTAGACGACGGCGCCCGCCACGCAGACCGCCGTGGCCAGCACCAGCCCGAAGGCGATGAGCGGCTCGGGTCGCCTGCGTCCCAGCCGGTTGCCGAGGGTGATGCCGGCCGCCTGGCCGGCCAGAGCCGCGGCTGCCAGCAGCGCCAGGCTGCCCTTGCCCGAGCCGCCGGTGCGCAGCTTGAAGGCGAGGAACAGGGTCAGGAAGCCGACCAGCCCGCGGAGGAAGACCACCGCCCGCAGCGCCGTCGGCAGGCTCCCGAGGGCGGCCCGCAGCCCGCGGCCGGTGCGGGCGCCGAGCGCCCCGAGTGCGAGCCCGCGGGCGGCGTCCTCCCCGACAGCGCTGTCCACGTGCGCGGGAAGCTGGCTGCAGGGGACGAGGCAGATCAGGAACAGCACGGCGGCGAGGCGCAGCACCCAGCCGATGCCGACCACCGCTGACAGGCCGAAGCCGATCGGTGCCACCACCCCGGCGCCCAGCGCTCCGACGAGGCTCACGCGGGAGTTCGCCGACAGCAGCGTCATGCCGCCCGGCAGCACGCGCGGGGTCACCGCTGCCCTGGCGATGGCGAACCCTCGACCGGTGACCAGCACGCCCAGCGCGAGCGGGTAGAGATCGAGCCCGGCGCGGTGGCCGGCCAGCACCCAACACAGGCCGGCGCGCACCACCATCGACAGCGCGAGCGCGACCCGACGACCGTGCAGCCGGTCCAGCGCGGGTCCGATGACGGGCGCGAGCAGGGCGAACGGCGCCATCGTCACCAGCAGATAGAGCGCCACCCGGCCCCTGGCCTGGCCCACCGGCACATTGAAGAAGACGGTGCCGGCGAGGGCCACCGCGACCAGCGCGTCGGACGCCGCATTGAGGCTGCAGAGCTCGACGAGGGTCGCCAGCCCCGACTCCTGGGCGCCGCCGCGGCGCATGCGCCGTCGCAGCCGCCGCACGCCGGCGCGGGCTGCCGCTGTCCCGCCGCGGGCCGCCGCGGCTCCGGTGCGCCCACCGGCCCGGCCGGCCGAGAGCACCCGCCGGCCGCCGCGCCGCCGGGTCGCGGTCGTGACCCCCGTGCTCACCCCTCCAGTGTCGACCCTCGCGCACCGCCCATGGGACGGCGCCCCGCGCAGCAGCGCTGAGTTACGGCTGTGCTGCCGGGTGCGTCAGACTGATGCAGTGACCACCGCTCCCCCGGCCGCGGCCAGGGCCGTTCGCGCCGGGCGCCCGGACGCCGTGCTGGTGGCCGCCGTCGACCTGGCCCGCTCGGCCGCCGAGCAGGAGGCCGGCGAGCCCGGGAGCAGCGGCGCCGCCCGGGTGGGTGGGCACCTCGGGGCGGTGGCCGAGGGTGAGCGGGTCGTGGTGCACCGCTTCGCCGCCACCGATCCGGCGTACGTCGGCTGGGTCTGGGCGGTCGAGCTGGCCCGTGCCTCGCGCGCGAAGGCCGTGACCGTCGACGACGTCGTCCTGCTGCCAGACGCCGGCGCGCTGCTGGCGCCCGCCTGGGTGCCCTACGACGAGCGGCTCCGCCCGGGGGACCTCCGCGTCGGCGACGTGCTGCCCACCGCCGTCGACGACCGCCGGCTGGTCCTCACCCGGGGCGATGTGCAGGAGTGGTCGGACGACGCGCTCTGGCTGGAGCTGGGCCTGGGGCGCCAGCGGGTGCTGTCCGCCGAGGGCCGCGACGAGGCGGCGACCCGCTGGTGGGACGGCGAGCCGGGCCCGGAGGCGGCCATCGCCCGGGTGGCGCCGGCGACCTGCGCGAGCTGCGGCTTCTGGGTGCGCCTGGTGGGCTCCCTCGGCTCGGCGTTCGGGGTCTGCGCCAACGAGCTGGCCCCTGACGACGGCAGCGTCGTCGCGACGGCACACGGCTGCGGCGCGCACAGCGAGGCGGTGCTGACCCAGGCGTCTCGCTGGGCCGACCTGCCGTCCGACAACGGCCTCGAGGTCGTCGTGCACCCACCCGGCTCGGTCGGCGACAGCACACCGGCGGAGCCCTACGGTCACTCCTGATTCGGCGCCTCCTGATGTGCCGCCTGACCCTTTCGGTACGGCGGCGCTGCGCGGGCGGGTCCTCGCCGCGTGGGGCGCCTCGCCGGCACGCTTCCGCGAGGACGCGAACGCCGAGGAGGATGCCGCTCTCGGCGGCTACCGCGACCGGCTGGTCGTGGAGCTGCTGCAGAACGCCGTGGACGCGGCCGCGGCCGCCGGCGTACCGGCGCGTGTGCTCTTGCGGGTTGCCGGCGACACGCTGACCTGCGCCAACACCGGGGCCACGCTGACGGCCGACGGCGTCGCCGCACTGTCCAGCCTGCGCGCCTCGGCCAAGCGCGACGAGGCGGGAGCGGTGGGCCGCTTCGGGGTCGGCTTCGCCGCGGTGCTCGCCGTGAGCGACGAGCCGACGGTCATCAGCGGTGGCTCCGCCGTCGGCTGGTCGGCGACGCGCACCCGCGCGGAGGTCGCCGCATTGCCTGCCGTGCAGGAGGAGTCGACCCGGCGACAGGGTCACGTCCCGGTGCTCCGGCTGCCCTTTGCGCTCGGCCTCGCCGACGCCGGCGGCCCGGTGCCGGAGGGCTACGCCACCGAGGTGCGGCTCCCGCTGCGCGACCCGGTGCTCGCCAGCGCCCTGGTCGCGGACCTCGACCCCACCCTGGCTCTGGTGCTGCCCGGGCTCGCCGAGCTGACCGTCGAGCTCGACGGCCGGCGGACCGTCACGCGCGTCGAGGAGGGCGACGGCGAGCTGCTCCTCGACGGTGCCCGCTGGCTGCTGGCGGAGCAGCTCGCGACGGTGCCGGTGGAGCTGCTGGGCGACCGGCCGGTGGAGGAACGGGGCAGGCGACAGGCCCGGGTGCGGGCCATGTGGCCGGTCGACGGCTGGCCCGACCGGGTGCCCCGGGTGCTGCGCGCCCCGCAGCCCACCGACGAGCCGCTGGCCCTGCCGGTGCTGCTGTCGGTGCCGGTGCCGCTGGAGCCCACCCGCCGTCGCACGGTGCCCGGGCCGCTGCGTGACCACCTGCTGGGCGTCGCGGCGGGAGTCGTCGCCGGGCTGGCCCACCGGGTGCCGGGACCGGCTGTGCTGCAGCTGGTCCCGACCGGGTTGGCGGCGGGTGAGGTGGACGCCTCCCTCGCGCGGGCACTGCTGGCGGAGCTCCGCGCCGACCCCCCACTGCCCGGGTCGCGCGTGCTGGACCTCGGCCGCGCCACCGGCGCGGCCTACCCCCTGCTCGCCGACGTCGTCGACGGCCTGCTGCCGCCGACCTGGCCGACCGTGTCCGCCGCGCTCACCGCCCTCGGCGTCGAGCGCTGGGACACCGCAGCAGTGGTGGAGGCGGTGACGCCGCTGCACCGGGCACCGGCCTGGTGGCGGCGGCTGTACGACGCGCTCGCCGATGCCCCCGACCGCGAGGCGCTGGGGGCCCTGCCGGTGCCGCTCGCGGACGGCCGCACGGCCCCGGGTCCCCGCGGCCTGCTGCTCCCGGACGGACCGCTGCCCGACGGCCTGGAGGACCTGGGGCTGCGACTGGTGCACCCCGACGCCGCGTCGCCGGTGCTGCTGCTCCTCGGCGCGGTCGAGGCAGCTCCCCGCGTGCTGCTGGACGAGCTGCGCCCGCGGGTCGAGGCGAGCTGGGACGACGAGGACACCGCCCTCGCCGACGCTGTGCTGCCGCTGGTGGCCTCGGCCGCGCTGGCGCCCGGGGAGCTACCCTGGCTGGCCGAGCTGCTGCTGACCGATGCGGCGGGGGAGGCCGCGCCGGCGGGTGAGCTGGTGCTGCCGGGCAGCCAGCTCGCCCGGGTGCTGCTGCCCGACGGGCCGCTCGGCCTGGTCGACCCGGACCTGGTGGCGAGGCACGGCGAGCAGCCGCTGATCGACTGCGGGGTGGGCAGTTCGCTGGTCGTCGTGCGCGGCGATGAGGAGGTCGCGCTACTCGACGACGGGGAGCGGTGGCTCGACCAGCTCGGCGACAGCGGCGGCGCCGTGCCGGTGGGCGTGCGTGATCTGGAGCTGCTCCGCTGGCCGGCGGCGCTGGGGCTGCTGCCGGGGCTGCCGCCGGACGCGCGCGAGCAGGCGTTGTGGTGGTGCCGCCGGCACCCTGTGCTCGACGGGCTGCTGCCGGCCGAGGTGCTCGGGCCCGACGCCGACCCGCTGCTGCACGGGCTCTACGACCCCGCGCCGGAGGGGGTCGACCCCGGCGTGCTCCGCGCGCTCGGCTGCGTCCGCGAGCTGCCGGTGGGCGAGGACCTGCTGGACCTGCTGGACCGGCTCGGCGACGGCAGCCGCACGGTGGCCCGCGAGCAGGCGCGGCTGCTGCACGCCCACGCGGCCGCCGAGGCACCGGACGGGGACCCACCGCTGGCCGTGCGGGCAGTGGCCCCGGACGGGTCGCTCGTCGTCGTGCCGGGGCGCGACGCCGTGGTCGTCGACGCCCCGGACCTGCTGCCGCTGCTGGGCTCACGGCCCATCGTCCCCCTCCCCGCGCGGCTGGCTACGGCAGGCGCAGGGGTGCTCGGCGTGCCGCTCGCCAGCGGGCTTTCGGCGTACCCCGTCGTCTCCGAGGACCCGCTCGTGGTGCTCGACGCCGACGGCGGCCAGGTGGCGGTGTCGTGGCGGCTCACGCCGGACGGCGAGCTGCATGCCGGTACGCCGGAGGGACGCGGCCGGGGAGCGGCGTGGCGGGCGGGGCGCTGGTCGGAGCGGCTGTCGTTCGTCGAGCGGCTGCGCGACCCGGCCGCCGCGCTCGTGCTCGCAGCGGAGGACGACCTGGCAGGGTGACGCCGTGGACCCCACCGGCATAGCCACCGGCACCGTCGCCCTGGTCACCGGCTCCAGCTCGGGCATCGGGGCCGAGATCGCCCGCAGCCTGGCCGCCCGGGGGATGCACGTTGTAGTCAACCGCCGCTCCTCGACGGCGGCCGGCGAGGCGGTCGCCATCGAGGTCGGCGGGTCCTACCGGCAGGCCGACGTCGCCGACGCGGACGCCGCGCGGGCGCTGGTGGCCGACGTCGTCGCGACCCACGGGCGCCTCGACGTGCTCGTGAACAACGCCGGCACGACCGTGCAGATCCCGCACGCCGACCTCGAGGCGGCGACGCCGCAGGTGTGGCTCGACCTCTATGCGACGAACGTGGTGGCGCCGTTCGTGCTGACCACCGCTGCCGTCCCCGCCTTGCGGGAGGCCGGCGGCTGCGTCGTCAACATCGGGTCGCTGGCGGGGGTGCGGCCCGTCGGCTCCTCCATCCCCTACGCCGCCAGCAAGGCGGCGCTGCACCACCAGACCCGGCTGCTGGCAGCCACTCTCGGCCCGCAGATCCGCGTGAACGCCGTCGCACCCGGCCTCGTCGACACGCCCTGGACGCAGGACTGGACCGACGTCCGCACGTTCGTCGAGGGGATGGCGCCGCTGCGGCGATCGGGGACGCCGGCCGACGTCGCCGTGCTGGTCCGCGCGCTCGTCGAGGCGACCTACACCACCGGCGAGGTCTGGGTCGTCGACGGCGGGCTCAATCTGCGCTGACGACCGGCGTCCCGGCGGCGCAGGACCAGCAGGCCCAGCAGGCCCAGCCCGGCGCCGGTGGCGCAGGCCGCGACCCACCACAGGTGGCCGTCGGCGCGCAGCCGGCCGAGAAAGACCAGGCAGAGCGCCAGCAGCACCAGCCAGACCGCCGTGCCGACAGCGACCACGCGCCTGTCGTCGGCCTCGAACGCCGGGGCGGTGCGCAGCTCCACCACGCAGACGCTAGCCCCTCGACATTCCAGGCGGTCTTGCCGTTAGTGAGCTAAGCTAACGATATGCCAGAGACACGCACCCCGGAGACCACCCACGGGTTGTCGACGGCACTGCGCGTGTCGGTGCTGCGGCTGGCGCGCCGGCTGCGCCAGGAGGGCCAGCGCGACGGCCTGACCCCCAGCCAGCTCTCGGTTCTGGCGACGGTGGACAAGCGCGGGCCGCTCACCCTCGGCGAGCTGGCAGCGGCCGAGCGCGTGCAGCCGCCGTCGATGACCAGGATCGTGGCGGCGCTGGAAGCGGCCGGGCAGCTCAGCCGCAGCGCCGACCCGTCGGACGGCCGGGTCGCCCTGGTGGCGACCACACGAGCGGGGCGGGCGGCGATGACGGCGATCCGCCGCCGCCGCGACGCCTGGCTGGAGCAGCGGCTGCGGGAGCTGCCGGCCGCGGACCTGGAGACCCTGCGCCGCGCCGCCGCGGTGCTCGAGCGGCTGGCCGCGTGAGGCTGCCCGACGGCCTGCGCGCCCTGCGGATCCGCAACTTCCGGCTCTACGCGTCCGGCCAGCTGCTCACCCTGACCGGGCGCTGGATGCTCGTCACCGGCCAGGACTGGCTGGTGGTCCAGCTCGGCGGACACGGCACGGCGCTGGGGATCGCGACAGCATTGCAGTTCGCCCCCACACTGCTGCTCGGCCTCTGGGCCGGGGTGCTGGCCGACCGGGTCGACAAGCGCCGGCTGCTGGTGGTGACCCAGGCGTGCTACGCAGCGCTCGCGCTGTCCGGCGGCCTGCTCGTCGCGAGCGGGGCGATCACAATGCCGCTCGTCTTCGTGCTCGCGGCCGCGCTCGGCACGGTCAACGCCCTGGACACGCCGGCCCGGCAGTCCTTCGTCGTGGAGATGGTCGGCGCCGAGGACCTGCCGAACGCCGTGGCGATCAACAGCATGACCTTCAACAGCGCCCGGATCGTCGGCCCGAGCGTCGCGGGGCTGCTCATCGCCGGTGTCGGCACGTCGCCGGTCTTCTTCGCCACGGCAGTCTCGGCGATCGGTGTGCTCACCGGCCTGGCCCGCATGCGCGTCTCGGAGCTGCGCGCAGCCGTCCCCCTCGCGCGGGCCAAAGGCCAGCTGCGGGAGGGCTTCCGCTATGTCCGCGGCCGCCGGGACCTGATGCTCGTGATCGGCATGGTCGGGCTCGTCTCCGCGCTCGGGCTCAACTTCCCGGTGACGCTGGCGCTGATGGCGCGCCAGGAGTTCCACGGCGGGGCGGAGCTCTACGGCGCGTTCTCCTCCACCCTTGCGGTCGGCAACCTGCTCGGCGCGGTCGCCGCCGCCCGCCGTACCCGTCCGCGCCAGCGCACGCTGGTGATTAGCGCGGCGCTGTTCGGGATCGGCGAGACGGTCGCCGCGCTGATGCCGAGCCCGGCCACCTTCGGCGCCGCGCTGGTGGTCACCGGCGCCGCACTGCTGACCTTTACCACCACGGCCAACACCACCGTCCAGCTCTCCGTCGACGGGCAGATGCGGGGGCGGGTGATGGCCATCTACCTGCTCGTCTTCCTCGGCTGCACGCCGATCGGCGGGCCCCTGGTCGGCATGCTCTGCCAGGCGCTGGGCCCCCGGGCCGGCCTGCTGGTCGGCGGGATCCCCACCACCCTGATGGCCGTCGCCGTCGCCGTGCTCCTGCTGCGCGCCCGCCGCAGTGCGGACCGGCACCCGGCGTCGGCCGAGCACGTGGACCGTCGGGAGCTGGTCGGCGCCGACGCTTGACAAGAGTCCTTTCGAAAGAACACTCTCGACGGTGTGCCAGCTCCCCGCCGTCGCATTGACGACCCCCGCACCATCCGCGCCCTCGCCCACCCGCTGCGCCTGCACCTGCTGCAGTTGCTGCTGCAGCGGGGGCCGCTGACCGCGACGGAGGCCGGGGACCTGGTGGGGGAGAGCCCCGCCTCCGCGTCGTTCCACCTGCGGCAGCTGGCCCGATACGGCTACGTCGAGGAGGCCGGCGGCGGCACCGGCAGGCGGCGTCCCTGGCGGGCCGTGGACGAGGTGCAGGAGCTGCCCGTCGCCGGCCTGACGGGAGAGGCCGCACTCGCGGCAAGCGAGCTCGATCGGGTGCTTGCTGTTCGCTCCGCGACGCTGCACGACGGCTGGCTGCAGACCCGCAGGTCGTACCCGGCCGACTGGCAGCGCGCCGCGACCGAGACCAACGCGGTGCTGCGGCTGACCCTCGAGCAGGCGCAGGAGCTGCGGGAACGGCTGCGGGCGGTGCTCGACGACTACCTCCCCTCGGGCGGCGGCGCCCCTGTCGACAGCGTGCCGATCGCACTCCTGCTCTCGGTTTTCCCGCTCGAGCACCCGGCATGATCCGGCCCTGGTCGGGGCCTACCGGCCGTGACTTCCGGGTCTACTGGGCCGGTACGGCGATGAGCCAGCTCGGCACCTCCGTCACCGGCCTCGCCCTGCCGCTGCTGGTGCTGCTGCAGCTGCATCGCGGGCCGGGCGCGGTGGGTCTGCTGCGAGCCGCGGAGTTCCTCCCGCACCTGTTGCTCGGCCTGCCGGCCGGCCTCCTGGTCGACCGCCACCGTCGGCGACCGCTCCTGGTGGGGTGTGACCTGGCGCGCGCGGTCGCCATCGGCTGCCTGCCGGTGGCCGCCGCGACCGGCCGGCTCAGCTTGGGTCTCGTGTTGGCCGCCGTGCTGGTGGCCGGCTGCGCCACCGTGCCCTTCCAGGTGGCCAGTCTGTCGGCGCTGCCCTGGCTGGTGGACCGCGGGCAGCTCGCGTCGGCGCAGGCGGCGCTGCAGGGAAGCGAGGCCGTGGCCCAGGTCGCCGGGCCCGGCGTGTCGGGGCTGCTCGTCGCCGCCGTGCAGGCGCCTGGCGCGTTGGTGCTCGACGCCGCCAGCTACCTCGTGTCCGCCGTCTCGCTGCTGCTGGTGCGGCGCCGGGAGCCCGCTCCGGAGCGGCACGCGCCCCGCCCGCTGCGCGCGGAGGTGACGGCCGGCCTGCGCCAGGTGGCGCGCAGCCCGCTGCTGCGCCCGATCGTGACCTGGGGCGCGATGGCCAACCTGCTGCTGACGGGGACCGAGACGGTCACGCTGGTGCTGGCCGTTCGCGAGCTGCGCCTGAGCAGCTTCGCGCTCGGAATCGCCCTGGCCGCAGGTTTCCTCGGCGCCCCGGTGGGTGCTGCCACCAGCGGCATCGTCGCCCGGCGGTGGGGCATCGGCCGGCTGATGGTGGCGAGCGCCGGGCTGGAAGGCGTCGGCCTCCTTGTGATCGGTACGGCGCGGGCCGGGCCGACGGCCGGCCCACAGCTGGCTGCCGGGTTGGTCGTCGCCACCCTGGGCCTGCTGTGGTTCAACGTGCAGAGCGTGGCCCTGCGGCAGGCAGTCACGCCGCCGGGGATCCTCGGCCGCGTGAACGCCGCCGCGAACGTGCTGTTCTACGCCGGGATCCCCCTCGGCGGTGCTGTCGGGGGGCTGCTGGCGGGCGTGCTGGGGGACCGCGCCGTCGTCCTCGGCGGGGCGGTGCTGGTCTTCGCGAGCGTGGCGGTGCTGGCCCGGCCGGCCGTGCTCACCGTGCGCGTCGTGCCCCCGCCCGAACCGGTCTGGTGAGCCCGCGGTGCCTGTCCGCTCGACAGGCCCGGCCGGCGAGAAGGTGAACCGCCCAGGGTTTGGTGGACGCCTTCCATCTAACCCGGGGCCGGTTCAGAGGCCGGGGAATGGCCGACCGTGCTCAGCTGACCGCGGACACGGGCTGCCAGTGGATTTCCGCGATCCGCACAGCCCGTGGCAGCGCGGGACGAATGAGAACACCAACCGGCTGCTGCGTCAGTACCGTCCCAAGGCCGGTGACCCACGCGATCAAGGCCGCTCTCGCTGCCGCGCCAGACGGTGAGGGGTGATGCCGCAGGACGACTCGAGTGTTGCTGGCAGCGTGACCAGCTCCCGGAGGCGATTCGCGAGCTCGTACTTGACGACCAGCGATTGCGGAACAACATCTGCTGGGGCGTGTTCGACTGCTGAGCGCGCGTCGGGGCGCCAGCACTGCCTATAAGCTCATCGAGCGGACGCTGGGAGCTGACTCGTCCGGCTCAACAACGGCGACCTGAACGCCCGTCCAGTAGCGGATCCCTCTACGGCGACGGCTCCTGGCGCGAAGCCGGCTTCGGTCGCCATGCCGTGGTCGCCCATGAGTACGGCACGGCCGCGTTCGGCTGGTATCAGGGCCGGACCGGCAACCCCTGCACTGGAGGGTAAGCGTCGCTGATCCAGTGGACTCGCCAGCCCGCGGAGTGCACTCGCTCCACTAGCTCCGGGCACCGCAGCAGCGTCAAAATCTTCGCGTCAGGTAGCGGCATCGAGTCCACGGCCTTCACCGTCTCCCCCGGGTGGGGCGTCAGCTTGACGTACGCGACGTTGCGGTCGGGTACTCCGCCCGGTTCGTCATCCCCGTCGCGGCCACGGCCGCCCGAGCCGACCTCACCCCTCGCTGCCATGTCCGCAGTGACTGCGGGGTGACCAGCGTCGGAAGGAGCTGCTTCACGTTCCGCTGCTCCAGGGCGACCACGAAGGCCGGCGGCTACCTGCAGCACTTGGTCGTGGCCCTCCCCCACGGCTTGGTCCCACACGGCCTCCTTGTCCGCTGGTATCAGTCGAGGACCCCAAGGGGGCTCGTACGCCAGCCCCTCCAGCGCCTCTCGGGGCGACCGCACGTCCAGCCCCGAGCGATGTAGGAGGAGCAGGTCCTTGTCGCCGCTCACCAGCAGCGTCGCCTGCACCTGCTCGGCGAGGAAGACCAAGTAGTCGTCATCCGGATCCCGGCACACCCCCGCTAGTCGATCACTCGGCGGATCCGCTTCCTGTTCCGACAGCAGCGCTATCCCTTGGAGGTACTCCTCTGCGTCCTCAAGAGTGAGCCAACGGCGGAACTTGTCCCGCCGTGGGACCTGACCCAGCTCGAGCAACAGCGGTGGCGACACCACCAGCACCGCGGTCCCGGCCGCCACCAGCTGCAACAGCAGCGCTGGCGGACCTTGGCTCGAGATGGCCGCCGCAACGAGCACGTTTGGGTCGAGGACCAAACGTGCCCGCCCCCGGCTCTCCGCCGCGGTCACCCAGCAGGCTGGGCGGGCGCGACCGCGGGCGTAGCAGCCCGAACTCCGCACGAGCCGCTGCCTTCTCCTCGGCAGCCAGCTGGAGCGCTTGATCGCCTGTCAGTTCCTCTCGGCCGCGGATCCTGGTTAGCACCGCTGCCAGGGGTCCGCCCGCGAGGTCCCGCCGCAACGAGTCCTGGATCACTTGGTCGCGGGTGCGCCCGGAACGCTCAGCGATCGTCTCGACCTGGGCCCACAGCGCGGCGTCCAGCGTCGCCGGCACCGCGGTCTCCGTCACGTGCACCACCTCCAGCCCCTTAGCCAGGGTAGATCCCGCACCAGCGATCTGCCCTGCCTTTGACTGGTGAGCGACCGGGATCCGCACAGGAGTCCGGTTGTGCTCGTCAAGAAGGATCCCCTACTGCGACACCTTCACCGGAACCTGCGGCCCGTCGTCAGGGACCGGATCCGCTCCGTTGCCACGGGACCCCGAGTTGTCGAGCCGACAGCCGGGACGGGGCAGCGCCTTCGCCGCTGTGGTCTTGTCGCTGCCACGCCGGCACCGACCGGCCCCCCGTCTGCCAGCCGGGTCAGCCGAGCTCGACCCAGCCACCGTCGGTCCGGCTGGTCTCCACCGCCGCGAGCACCCGGGCGGCGACGAGCAGGTCGCGAAGGGTGGCGGCCCGTGGGTCGCCGTCGGCGAGCCCGCCGGCGGCCAGCCGCAGGGCGGCGGCGGGGTCGGCCCGGCCGACCTGCTCGCCGTGCAGCGGCCGCTGCCCCAGCGCGGCGAGCAGCGTCGACTCGTGCAGCACGATCCGGCCGTCCGCCCCGATCAGGGTGATGGCGCAGGCCGCCTGCCGCGCCCCGAACCGCTCGGACGCCAGCACGGTCGCCCCGCGCTCGGTGAGCAAGGCCAGTGTCACCGGCGACTCGTCGCCCAGTGACTCGGCCGGCATCGCGTCCGGGTCCGCGCAGACGGCGACCACGTCGCCGCACCAGCGCCGCACCAGGTCGACGAGCTCGGTGCGCGGCGGACCACCAGCCGGCCACAGCGCCACCGTCACCTGCGAGACCCTGCCGAGCCGGGGGAGCAGGGCCGTGACGCGGTCGTACGCCGGGTCCGCGCGGCCGGTCACCGCCACCGCGTGGCCGAGGTCGCCATCGTCCAAGGTGGCCAGCACCTCGACCAGGGCGCCGGCATCCGCGGTGCGCGGGAGGGTGAGCAGCACCTCCAGGCCGGCCCGGGCCGCGGCGCGGAGCAGGGCGTCGCTGCGCGGTGGCGGCACGTCGAGCGCCACGGCGTCCACCTCGTCGGCGAGCAGGGCCGCCAGGTCGGCGTAGGCGCCCGGCAGCTGCTCCTCGGCCGCCCACGCCAGCGACTCCAGCGCGTCCGGGCCGAGCAGGCCGGTGACAGCGAGGCCGGCGCCGGCCAGCGCGCCGGCCGCGATCCGGCTGCCGCCGTCGGTGATCAGCGCGATCCGCAGCGGCCGGGCCTGCCGCTCGCGCCGGTCCGCCCGCCACACCCGGGCCGGCTCCAACGGCCCCGCGGTCAGCAGCGCCGGCACGTGGGTCACGCGCCCATCCTCGCCCACGCCGGACCGCGTCCCGGCGGTCAGAGGCGGGCGACCACGTGGTCGACGCAGGCGGTCAGCGCCTCGACGTCGGCGGGGTCGACGGCGGGGAACATGCCGACCCGCAGCTGGTTGCGCCCCAGCGAGCGGTAGGGCTCGACGTCGACCACCCCGTGCGCGCGCAGCACGGCCCGCACGACCGCGGCGTCCACGCCGTCACCGAGGTCCACGGTGCCGACGACGGGGGAGCGCACCGCCGGGTCCGTCACGAACGGCGTCGCGTACGGCGAGCGCTCGGCCCACCCGTAGAGCACCGCGGCCGAGGCGGCGCACCGCGCGGTCGACCAGGCGAGCCCGCCCTGCTCGAGCAGCCACTCGACGCTGTCGGCGAGCAGCCAGAGGGTCGCGAGCGCCGGCGTGTTGTAGGTCTGGTCGAGCCTGCCGTTGGCGACCGCCGTGGTCAGCGACAGCGACGGCGGGATCCACCGGCCGGCGGCCGCGACCTGCCCGGCGCGGGTCACCGCGGCCGGGGACAGCAGCGCCACCCAGAGGCCACCGTCGCCCGCGAAACCCTTCTGCGGGCTGAAGTAATAGGCGTCCAGATCGGCGACGGCGACCGGCAGCCCGGCCGCGGCGGAAGTGGCGTCGACGACCACCAGGGCCTCCTCCGCGCCGGCGGGTCGGACCGGCGCCAGCGCCACCCCGGTCGAGGTCTCGTTGTGCGTCAGCGCGACCAGGTCCACTCCCGGCGCGACCGCGAGCGGCGGGGGAGCACTGCCGGCTGCCGCAGCCACCACGACCGGCTCGGCCAGGAACGGCGCCCCGCGCGCCACCTCGGCGAACTTGCCGCTGAACTCCCCGAAGACCTGGTGCTGCGACCGCTCCCGGACCAGCCCGAAGGCCGCGACCTCCCAGAACGCTGTGGCCCCGCCGTTGCCCAGCACGACCTCGTGCCCGGCTGGCAGGTCGAACAGCGCGCGCAGCCCGGCCCGAATGCGGCCCACCACCTCGCGGACGCCGGCCTGCCGGTGCGAGGTGCCGAGGTAGGACGTGCCGGTCGCCGCCAGCCCGGCCAGCGCCTCGGGCCGGACCCGTGACGGACCAGACCCGAAGCGGCCGTCGGCAGGCAACAGCGAGACCGGGATCACGATCCCGGGCGTGGCGGCGACGGTGCTCAGGCGCCCTCGACCGCCGACAGCGGCCGCGGGGCCTCCCCGACGTAGCGGGCACTCGGGCGGACCAGCTTGTTCAACCGCTTCTGCTCCATGATGTGCGCGCTCCAGCCGGCGGTGCGGGCACAGGTGAACATCGACGTGAACAGGTGCGGCGGCACCTCGGCGAAGTCCAGCACGACCGCGCTCCAGAACTCCACGTTGGTGCGCAGCGCACGGTCCGGATAGCGCTCGGTGAGCTCCGCGATCGCCGCCTTCTCCAGCTCGTCGGCGACCTCGTACCGGCGCGACCCCAGCTCCTTGGCGGTCCGGCGCAGGGTGCGGGCGCGGGGGTCCTCGGCGCGGTAGACGCGGTGCCCGAAGCCCATCAGGCGCTCCTTCTTGTCGAGCACCCCCTTGACGTAGCCGACGGCGTCGCCGCTGGCCTCCACCGCGTCGAGCATCGTCAGCACGCGGGCGGGGGCGCCGCCGTGCAGCGGGCCGGACAATGCGCCGACGGCGGAGCTGATGCAGGCCGCCGCGTCGGCGCCGGTGCCGGCGACCACCCGGGCGGTGAACGTCGAGGCGTTCATCCCGTGCTCGGCGGCGGAGACGAAGTAGGCGTCGACGGCCTTGACGTGGGCCGGGTCGGGGTCGCCGCGCCAGCGGATCATCATGCGCTCCACGATGGTGGCCGCCTTGTCGACCTCCTTCTGCGGTACGGCGGGGTGCGACAGCCCCCGCGCCGCCTGCCCGACGAACGACAGCGCCGTCACCGAGATGCGGGCCAGGTCCTCGCGGCACTGGCCGTCGCTGATGTCCAGCAGCTGGCCGAGGCCCCAGTAGGGCGCAAGCATCGCGATCGCGGACTGCACGTCGACCCGGATGTCGCCGGAGTGGACGGGCAGTGGGAAGGGCTCCGCCGGCGGCAGACCGGGGTTGAGATGGCCGTCGACGAGCAGCCCCCACACCTTGCCGAACGGGATCGCCCCGACGAGGTCCTCGATGTCGACGCCGCGATAGCGCAACGCGCCACCCTCACGGTCGGGCTCGGCGATGTCGGACTCGAAGGCGATCACGCCCTCTAGGCCGGGCTTGAAGTTCGGGTCGCGCTCGGCCATGGCTGCACTGCCTCCGTGAGGGGAACGTCGGTGGTCCTGCCCGTCTGTCGGCCATCATCGCGCACGTGACACCTCACCCTGTTCCCGGGCCCCGGCTCGCCGACCTGCGTCGCAGCTACGCGGCAGGTGGTCTCGCCGAGGGCGACCTCGCGGCCGGCTGGCCGGAGCAGTTCGAGCGTTGGTTCGCCGAGGTGATGGCGGCGGGCGTCACCGAGCCGAACGCCGTCGTGCTCGCCACCGCCTCGCCCTCGTCCGGCCCCTCCGCCCGCACCGTGTTGCTGAAGGCGGTGGACGCGCGGGGGTTCGTCGTCTACACCAACCTGCGGTCCCGCAAGGGCACCGAAGCCCTGGCCGGTGGCCGGGCCGGCCTGTGCTTCTCCTGGGTCGACCTCGAGCGGCAGGTCTGCGTCGTCGGCACGGTGGAGCAGGTCACCGTCGCCGAGGCCGACGCCTATTTCGCCTCCCGGCCGCGGGGCTCCCAGCTCGGTGCCTGGTCGAGTGACCAGTCGGCGGTGGTCGCCTCCCGGGAGGTGCTCGAGGCGCGCCGTTCGGCGTACGCGTCCCGGTTCGAGGGCGCCGACGTGCCGCGGCCGCCGCACTGGAGCGGGCTGCGGGTGGTGCCGGAGACGGTGGAGTTCTGGCAGGGCCGCGAGGACCGGCTGCACGACCGGCTGCGGTTCCGGCGCGAGGACGCCGGCGGGGCGACCGGCTGGGTCGTGGAGCGCCTCGAGCCCTGACCTACGCTCGTGGCCGATGAGCGGGCAGCGGGTGCGGCGGCTGCTCGCGGATGTGACGCCGCTGCGCGAGAGCCCGGAATACCGCCGGCTGTGGGCCGGCCAGTCGCTGTCGGCGGTCGGCACCCAGATGACCAACGTCGCCGTGCCGGTGCAGGTCTATGCGCTGACGCACAGCTCGCTGGCGGTCGGCGGGGTCGGGCTGGCCGTCGCGGTCCCGCTGATCGGGCTGGGCCTGCTGGGCGGCTCGCTCGCCGATGCCGTCGACCGCCGCCGACTCGTGCTGGTGACCAGCGCCGTGCTCGCGCTGCTCTCCGGAGTGCTTGCGGTGCAGGCGCTCCTGGACCTCCGGCAGGCCTGGCTGCTCTACGTCGTGGTGGCCTTGCAGGCGGCCGTGTTCGCGGTCGACCAGCCGGCCCGGCAGACCTTCATCCCGCGGCTGCTGCCGGCCCGGCAGATCCCGGCGGCGACCTCGCTGTCGCAGCTGTCGATGCAATCGGCGCTGACCGGCGGGCCGCTGCTGGCCGGGGTGCTGATCGCGACGGCCGGACTGCAGTCGGCCTACGCCGTTGACCTCGCGTCCTTCGGGGCCGCGCTCTACGGCGTCTTCCGGCTGCGGGCGATGCCGCCGCAGGGGGGCGGTTCCCGGCCGGGCGTGCGGGCGGTGCGCGAGGGGTTGGCCTGGGTGCGCGGCAAGCCGGTGGTGCTGATGACCTTCCTCGCCGACATCGTGGCGATGGTCTTCGGGATGCCGCGGGCGCTGTTCCCCGCGCTGGCGGCCACCCACTTCCACGCCGGCGCGGGAGCGGTCGGGGTGCTCTACGCCGCCCCGGCGATCGGCGGGCTGCTCGGCGCCGTCTTCTCCGGGCCGCTGACGCGCCTGCGCCGGCAGGGGCTCGCCGTGCTTATCTGCGTGGTGGTGTGGGGGCTGGCAACGGCCGGCTTCGGCCTGACCGGCTCGCTCGGGGTCGCGGTCGGGCTGCTCGCCGTCGCGGGTGCCGCGGACATGGTGAGCGGGGTCTACCGCGCGACCATCCTGCAGGTCGCCGCGCCAGATGAGCTGCGCGGCAGGCTGAACGGCGTCTTCTTCGTCGTGGTCGCCGGCGGCCCGCGGCTGGGCGACCTCGAGTCCGGGGCCGTCGCCGCCGCGGTGGGACCGGTTGCCAGCGCGGTCAGCGGCGGGCTGCTCTGCGTCGTGGGCGTGGTCCTGCTCGGCCTCGCCTACCCGGTCTTCGCCCGCTACGACGCGGCGGCCGACGAGGACTCAGGCCCGGGACCGGCGGGTGGCCCGGCCGCCGGCCCGCGCGACGAGGACGCCGTCGGCGTCCCGGACCACCCGCACGACGAAGACGTCCTCCCTGGCCGTGCTGTCCGCTAGCTGCGCGGTCGCGGTCAGCGCCTCCCCCGGCCGGGCCGGCGCCAGATAGTCGATGTGCACGGCCGAGACGATGCCGCTGGTGGTGTCGTCGTTCGCGGCCGCGGCGAGCGCGATCCCGGCGAGGCTGTAGAGCACCGCGCCGTGGGCGGTGCCGTGCGGGTTGGCGTGCCGGGCGTCCAGGGTCAGCGTCGCCCGCGCCGTCCCGGGCGAGGTGCGCCCGACGGCGACCCCCAGGTGGTCGGCGAAGGCGTCGGGCAGCAGCGCGGGCACAGCGAGGAGTGTGGCCGTTAACCTGCGAGCACGCCCGCGGCGACGCGCAGGTCGGCGACCAGCCCGGCGTAGGCCGCGTCCCGGCTGGCGTCGTCCGCGCGCAGCACCGCGCTCGGGTGGATGGTCGCGAGCAGCCGTGCCCCGCTGCCGGCCGGTCCGTCGAACAGCTGCCCGCGCTGCTGGGTCACCCGGAATCCGTTGCCCAGCAGCGCCTTTGCCGCGGTGGCGCCCAGCAGCACCACCAGCTCGGGTCGCACCCGGTTGAGCTCCGCCTCCAGCCACGGCCGGCACGCCAGCACCTCATGGCTGTCCGGGCTCTGGTGGATCCGGCGCCTGCTCGTCGTACTCATCGTGAACTTGAAGTGCTTGACGGCATTGGTCACGTACGCCGACGAGCGGTCGATCCCCGCCTCCTCCAGCGCCCGGTCGAGCAGCGTGCCCGCCGGCCCGACGAAGGGCGCGCCGCGCCGTTCCTCCACGTCACCCGGCTGCTCGCCGACCAGCACGATGCGGGCGTCGGGCGTGCCAGCACCGAACACGGCCCGCGAGCCGTTGTCGGCGATGTCGCAGCCGCGGCAGCCCAGCACCGCCTCCGCCAGCTGCGGCACGGCCGCACCCGTGGGGACGAAGCTGGCGGCGCCGGGGTGGCGCGGGGTGGCAGGCACAGACGCTGTCTGCCCTGCCGCCCCGCCAGCACGCCGGGCTGTGCCGGGGGTCTCCCGCTACGGCCGGGAGGCCGACACCGTCACCGCCGTCGAGATGCTCTTGGCCAGGCTCCCGGGGGATCCGTAGAACACCGCCTCGACCCGGTGCCTGCCCTTACGGAAGGTCAGGCCGTAGGCGATGGTGCCGCCGGCACCCGTGCGCAGCTGGGCCCGCTTCACGCCGTCGACGTAGAGACCCACGACCTTGCCGCCGGCGGTCGGGGTGCCACCGGGGCCCGTGCAGCCCGCCGGGTTGGCGAACAGCTTGACCGTGAAGGGGTTGCGGACGGGGCCGTAGCGCACGATGCGAGCGCCGTAGAGCCTGGTCGTCGAGGTTGGCACGGGGCAGCTGGCGGGTGCCCTGGGCCCGGTCGTCGGCCCGGTCGTCGGCCCGGTCGTCGGGCCGGGCGGCGGCGCGGGCGCCGACTGGACCGTCACCGGGACCACCTCGGCCCGCTGGCCGTCGACGTTGTGGTGGTGCAGCAGCAGCAGCCCCAGGTCGGGACCAGGGGCGGCGCGGTCCAGGCTGACAGTGAGCGAGGTGCCAGGCTGGTCGCGGAACAACGTGGTCGGGCCCGTCACGCCCGTCCCCGTCGGCACCGACAGCGCCGGGTGCGCGGCGTCCGCCGTGAGCGGGCCGACGCTGTCCAACTGCACGGGCGCGTTGTCCAGGCTCTGCGACACGACCGTGTAGCTGAAGGCGGTGTGGCCGGCCGTGAGCCCGAGGGCGGCCGCACTGACCGGCGCGCCGAGCACGTCGGAGTTGAAGACGTCGGTGTCGGTCGCGCCATCGACGCCGTTGAGGAACTGCGCGTCCAGCAGCGACGAGTCGTCCGCCGCCGCCGAGGCCTTGAGAGCGTCGTCGAAGGTCGGGTCGCCGTAGGGGATCGCAGTGAAAGCCCCGGTGGTGGGGTCGGTGACGCCGACCTTGGCCAGGTTGTAGGTCAGCGTGCCCAGCAGGTCGGTGGAGTCCTGGATCCGCTCGATGTCGACGAGCCGGTCGGGCCTCCCGTCGCCGGTGGTGTCGACCAGAATGCGGAACCTGATGTCCCCGACGGTGCCCCTGGCGTAGTTCCACGACGGGGTGACCCACGGCGCGTAGGTGGCCAGGCCGAACTGCACGATGCCGTCGGCGATCCCCCCGCTGGGCACGGTGGAGGTGACGCCGACGGCAGCGAGGTCGGCGGCGCGCTCGGAGCCGAAGAAGATGCACCCCCCCGGACCCTGGTCCTGGGTGATCGGGTGCGTCGCGCAGGCGGGCAGCTGCGGGCTGGTGGCCTGCAACGTGTACGCCGAGACGGCGGAGGAGACCGAGCTCGCGCGGCCCGGGACGCCGTTGGCGACCCCGGTGCCGTCAAGGGCGAGCGAGGAGGTGGTCGCGCCGGGGGCGAAGGTGAGGCCGCCGACGCTGTGCATCGCCGCGGCGGGTCGCACCGAGGCGCCGAAGGGCACCCGGAGCGTGGGCTGGCCGGTGTCGGCCGGGGTGAGCAGGAGCAGCCCGGTGGCCTCGGCGACGAAGTCCTGGGTGAAGCCGGCGACGTTGTCGTCGCGGGTGGGGTCCTCGGTCTTGGTCAGGGCACTCCGCGTCGCGGTCAGCGTCAGCGTCAGCGTCGCGGTCTGCCCGGCGGCGACCGGGACCGACGCCGGGCTCACCGTGACGGCGACGCCGTCCTGCGGGGTGGCCACCCGCAGCGACGGCGTGTAGGTCTCCGCTGCCGTGCCGGTGTTCTGCACGGTCACGGTCCTGGTGGCCGTGGCCGTCGGCCCGGTCAACGCGAGCAGGCCGAAGTTGGCGCTGACGGCACCGGACCCGGCATCGGCGTAGGCCAGCACACCGTTGGGCACGGCGAGGTCCGCCCGCACCCGGCCGGCGCCCACCCTGGCCGGCCCGTAGGTCTGCCCGCCGGCGGCGGCGCCGTTGACGAACAGGTCGTTGTCGGCGGTGTTCATCACCGCGGCCTTGAGCTGCTCGGCGGAGTAGCCCCGGTGCGCGGCGAGCACCTCGGCGGCGATACCGGCGGTGTGCGGCGTGGCCATCGAGGTGCCGTCGTAGCTCACGCCGGCGCTGCCGGTGCCGGAGGCGGCGGAGAAGATCGAGACGCCGGGTGCGCCGACGTCGGGCTTGAGGTTGCCGGGCTGCACGCCACCGCGAGAGGTGAAGTCCGCGATCTTGTCGACGTCGCCCGGCTGGTCCAGCGAGGACGCATTCTTCTGCGCGGCCGTCATGTCCACGGTCACGGGGCCGGCCGGCAATGCCGCGATCAGCAGCTGCCCGACCGACTGCTGCACGGTGACGGTCGGTGCTGCGGCCGCGCCATTGATGGAGTTCAGCGACTCGTCGGCGCTGACGATGACGACAGCGACGGCGCCGGCGCTCGTGGCGTTGGCCCCCTTGGTGGCCGAGCCGCAGCTGCCGCCGGCGGCGTAGCCCTTGGCGTCGATGACCGCGACCTTGCCGGTGACCTGGCTGACGCCGGCGGCGGTGTATGGCTTGCAGCTCTCCTGGTCCACCGGGTCGGTGGGCCGGGCCAGCGCGGCACCGGTGACGCCGGGGTGGGTGGCGTCGAACCGGTAGAGCGCGCCGAACGCGCCGGGGTAGTTGCCGGCCAGCCGGGCGGGGGAGTCGACCTTGAGCGCGTCGGTGTTGGCGCCGCCGTCGTCGGTGGCCGCTACGGTCAACGCCCGGGTGGCGGAGCCGGGCGAGCCGCCGGTCTCGTAGACGTCACCGGAGTTGCCGGCGGCGACCACCGGCAGCACGCCGAGCGTCGCCAGCCGGTTGATGTTGACCGAGTCGGGGTCGTCGTCGCGGGTGAAGTCCGCGCCGAGCGAGAGGTTCATGATGTTCACGTCGTTGGTGGGGTCCGCGTCGACCCGGGTCTGGGCGATCTGGTCCAGCGCCTGGCTGACCACGAACGTGGCGCCGTGGCAGCCGAAGACGCGCCAGCTGCCCAGGCTCGCCCGTGGCGCCGTTCCCGGCCCGACCTTGAAAGCTGTGCCGGTCTCGGTGCCGGCGTCGTAGGCCCCGGTGTAGGTGCTGCCGTCGGTCTTGACCCCCCGGCCGGCGACGATGCCGGAGACGTGCGTGCCGTGGCCCACGCTGCCGGTGACCGTCGAGCAGTCCAGCGGGTTGGGGTCCGGCGCGGGAGTCTGCGCGCCGGGCGTGGTGTCGGCGGTGCCGTCGTCGTTGTAGCCGGCGGTGTAGGCGTCACCGACGAGGTCGTTGCCCTCGGTCACGACCGGGGTCGGGAAGTAGGTCCTGCCACCGGAGGCCGTGACGGTGTCGTGCGCGAAGGCGTCGTCGTAGGCGGCGGTGGTGCCGGCGCCGCCGAAGTCGGCGTGGGTGTAGTCCACGCCGGTGTCGATCACCGCGACGTTGACGCCGGCGCCGGCGCCGTAGGCCGCCCAGACCCTCGGGCTGCCGGTGAGGGGTACGGCGCGGGTGTTGGCGCGGAACTTGGGCGCGACCTGGTGCACGCCGGTCACGCCGGGCAGCGCTGCGATCGCGGCCAGCTTGCCGACGTCGGCCCGGACCGCGACCGCGTCGGTGAGCACCGTGGTGGTGTAGAGGACCTGCGCCTGGGTGGCCGGCTGGGCGAGGCGCGCGATGAGGGCGGCCTGCGCGACCCGCTCGGCGCCCCGGGCGCGGGTCGCGGCGTCGGCGCGGGCCCTGGTGCTGGTCGTGTGCAGCCCGCCGAACGCGGCCTGCGCGGTCGGCGCAGCCAGGTCGAGCTGGACCACGACCGTGCCCTTGCCCGGCAGCCCCTTTGGCAGCGCCGCGTGCACCGGCACGTCCGGGGCGCTCGAGTGCCGGGCGAGGCCGGCGGTCGGGTGGTCGAGCGGGATCCCGCGCGCGGTGCCCGGGGTGGGTGGGGGCGCCTGCGCGGCGGCGCTGCCGAGGGGGACCGACAGCGCGGCGACGACGGTCACGGCGGTGGCTGCGGCGGCGGTGGCGGTCAGCCGGCGCCAGGTGGTGCGTCGAGACACGGTGGTCCTCTCGTTCGGCGGTTGCCGGTGAGCCAACCACGAAGCGGGCCGGAAGGGCGGCCTCAGCCGCCCCTGACCTCGGCGTAGCGCTCGAGTGCCTCGCGCCGCTCGTCCGCGTGGTCCACCACGGGCAGCGGGTACCCGCCCGGTGGTCCGTCGGGCAGCGTCCACGGCTCGTGGATGTGGGCCGCGTCGACATCGCGCAGCTCCTCGACGTAGGCCCGCACGTAGGCACCGTCCGGGTCGAACTTCTTCGCCTGCGTCGTCGGGTTGAAGACCCGGAAGAACGGCGATGGGTCGGTGCCTGTGCCGGCGACCCACTGCCAGCCCATCTGGTTGCTGGCAATGTCGCCGTCGACGAGGTGACGCATGAAGTGGCGGGCGCCGAGCCGCCAGTCCAGGTGCAGGTCCTTGACGAGGAATGAACCGACGACCATCCGCACCCGGTTGTGCACCCAGGCCTCACGGAGCAGCTGGCGCATCCCGGCGTCGACGATGGGAAAGCCGGTGCGCCCCTGCTCCCAGGCGCGCAGTCGCTCCTCCGCCACTATGCCGGTGTCCCAGCGCATCTGGTCGAACTGTCCCTGCATGTTCTCCCGCGCGGTCTCCGGCCGGTGCCAGAGCACGTCGGCGTAGAAATCGCGCCAGGCCAATTCTCCGCGGAAGGTCTCCGATCCGGGGTCGTCACCGAGCGCGTGCAGCAGGGAGCGCGGGTGCACGCAGCCGTATTTGAGGTACGCCGAGAGCCGGCTCGTCCCCGTGACGCCGGGGGTGTCGCGCAGGTCGCCGTAGGCCTGCACGTGCTTGGTGACGAAGTCGTCGAACCGCTCCCTGGCAACGTGCTCGCCGGCCGGCGGCACGGTGACGCCGCGCAGGTCCGGTGCCGGGGGGATGCCGACCGAGCGCACCCCCGCGGCGGTCCAGTGCACCGACCGCGGTGTCGGTGCCGGGGGGTGCACCCCGTGCGCCTGCCACGCCCGGTAATAGGGCGTGTAGACCTTGAAGGGGCCGCCCGCGCCGCTGCGCAGCGAGCCGGGGCCGACGGCGTACGGCGAGCCGGTGCGCACCAACGGCACCACGGGATCCAGCGCCGCGAGGGCCCGCTCGACGGCGTGGTCCCGGCGGGCGCCGTAGGGCCCGTAGTCGGCGCTCACGTGCACCCCCGTCGCCGCGACGCCGCGCGCGAGCCGGGGGATCACCTCGGCCGGGTCGCCGGGCAGCACGACGAGACGCCCGTCGGTGGAGGCGCTCAGGTCCTGCAGACAGCCGGACAAAAAAGCCAGCCGGGCATCCCCGGCGGCTCCCCGCAGCGCCTCGTCGAGGACGAAGACCGGCAGCACCTCGTCGGCCTGGTCCCGGGCCGCCAGCAGCGCCGGGTGGTCGCCCACCCGCAGATCGCGCCGGAACCACAGCATGGACACGGTCACCTGGTGATCCTGCCTGTGGGCGGGCACGACCACCCGGTGAGCCACCCTCCCGCTGGCACCCGACCCGCTGACACCCGGCCCGATGGCACCGTCCGCGGTCGCGGCGTGGTGGCCAGCGTCGACGGCCTCGCCTCCTCCGCCGGCGCCGCCCTGCTCCGCTTCGGCGGCAGCGCGGCCGACGCCGCGGTGGGTGCGAGTGCGGTGCTCGCCGTGACGACCCAACACATGTGCGGCATGGGAGGCGATCTGGTCGCGATGGTGCACCCCGGCGGCGTCGCGGCTCCTCGGGCCCTGCTCGCCGTCGGCCGGGCCGGCAGCGGCGCGTCGGCCCGGCAGCTGCGCGCCGAGGGGCTGACCTCGGTGCCGCTGCGCGGCGACCTGTGCGCCGTGACCGTGCCGGGATGCGTCGACGGCTGGCTGGCCTTGCATGCCGCGCACGGGCGGCTGCCGCTCGCCGACGTCCTCGCACCGGCGGTGGGGCTCGCCGAGGATGGATTCCCGATCTCGCCGCTGCTGGCCGCCGCGCTGCCCCGCGTTGCGGACGTGCCAGGGGCCGGTGAGCTGGTCGGTTCGCTGCCTGCCGCGGCCGGTGACGTGCGGCGCCGACCCGGTGTCGCGCGGGCGCTCCGGGCGATCGCCGCCGAGGGCAGGAGCGGCTGGTACGGCGGGGAGTTCGGCGCCGGGCTCCTCGCGCTGGCGGGTCGGCTGCGGCCAGGCCTGTTTACCGCCGACGACCTGACGACCGACCTCGCCGAGTGGGCCCAGCCGCTGACGATCCCCAGTCCCGGCGGTGGATCGCTGCTCGCCCCACCCGCGCCGTCGCAGGCCTATCTCGTGCTCGCCGCCCGCCGCATCGTCGAGCTGGTCGGTGACCCACCCGACCCGGAGGACCCGCTCTGGCCGCACCTGGTCGTCGAGGCTTCGCGGGCCGCCGGGCGGGACCGGGTGGCGCTGTTGCACGACGGCGCCGACCTCGGGCGGGTGCTCCACCCCGCCGAGCTGCGACGGCGGGCGGCGCTCGTGGACCCCCGCGCCGCCGCGACCGAGGGGCCGCCGACGCACGGCGGCGGCACCATCTACCTCTGCGCCGTCGACAGCGACGGGATGGCGGTGTCGCTGTCACAGAGCAACGCCGCCGGCTTCGGCGCGCATCTGGTCGTGCCGGAGGTGGGGGTCTTCCTGCAGGACAGGGGGCTCGGCTTCTCGCTGCACCCCGAGTCGCCGGCCGAGCTCGGCCCGGGTCGGCGCCCGCCGCACACGCTCGCACCGGTGCTCGCCGTCGGGGCGGACGGGCGGGCGCAGGTGGTGGCCGGGACCATGGGCGGCGACGCCCAGCCGCAGATCGTGCTGCAGCTGCTGCTCCGCCTCGCCGCCGGCCAGACCCCCGCGGCCGCGGTCGCCGCACCGCGGGTGGCTCTCGCCGGGCCGCTCGGCACCGGCTTCGACACCTGGGACGCGGGACCCGGTGGCTTCCCGTCGGTGCCGACGGTGCGGGTCGAGGCCGGGGCACCAGCCGGGTGGGTCACGGGCCTGCGACGACTCGGGCACGTTGTCGAGACCGCCCCGAGCGGAGGTGGTTTCGGCCACGCCCAGCTGGCAGTGCTGGCCGGGGCGGGTGCCGCGCACGGGACCGTGGCAGCGGCCGCCGACCCGCGGGCAGGCACCGGTGCCGCCGTACCCGTCTGAGGCTCGCCCTGCCCGCTGGTCAGGAGGGCCGCGGCAGCCGGACCGTAGTCGAGGTGCCGGTGTTGACCGGGGTCCCGATCACCAGCACGCGCAGCCCGGTCGCGCCGGCTGGCAGGGCGCCGGCCAGGCGGACGGTGTTGACCCCGTGCGCCTCGCCGCGCACCGGCCGGCGCTGACCGGCCGTCGCGGTGGCGAGGACCCGGTCCCGGCCGCGCACCCGGGCCACGAGCTGGACGCGTTCGGCCCGGCTGGGACCGGTGAGGAACCCCGGGCGGGTCTGGGCGGTGACCGTGACGCGGTTGCCGCGCCGGGCCAGGAGCACGGACCGGAAGGTGAGGATGACGCGGCTCGGCACGCCGGTCGACGTCACCCCCTGACCGGCGGCGGTCACGGTCCCGCTGTACGGCGGGGCGGCGGTCAGCCGCCAGGACCCGTCGGGCGCCGTGGTGGTGCCACCCAGGGGCACGACGCGACCGTCGCTGAACCGCTCCTGCAGTGTGACGTGGGCTGAGCCCACCGGGGCGCCGAGCAGACTGAGGCGGCCGGTGAACACCTGCCGGGCGCCGTAACGGATGAACGTGTGGTCCGCGCGCAGTGTGAGCGTCGGGGTGCCGGCCGAGGTGGACCCAGGCCCGCCACCGGGCGCTGAGCTCGACGGCGGGGCAGGGGGCGTGCCGTTGCCGCCGACGGGGGTCGTGTGCTGCTGCGGGATGGTGACCGTGCCGGAGAGGTCCTGGCAGTCCGGGCTGCCCATGGTCCTGGTCTGCATCATCCCGGTCTGCGGGTCCGGGTAGTGCAGGCAGTTCAGCTGCACCGGATAGTTGGTCCCGGTGCTGTCGGCCGGCTCCACCGCGTTCCCGCCGGCGTCCGGGTCGGTGACAGTGGCCCCGTCGCTGGTGAGGTAGTCGTAGATCTGCCGCTGCGCGAGGTTGCGGGTGTCGAGCCTGGGGTCGAGCAGGGAGCCGTGCGGGTCGCTGGCGAAGGTCGCCGTGCGGTCATTGCGGTAGATCCAGACCCGGGAGTAGTCCCCGAGGGCGCGGTAGATGTCGTTCGCGGTCGGGTTGGGGACCGTCCCGTCCGTGTACTCGGTCTGGAAGATCACCTTCTTCGTGCTGCCGAAGCGGCCACCTGCGGCCAGCGCGGGCGCGTAGGTCTCGGGGCTGCCAGCGCGCTCGACCCAGGCCCCCAGCGCGCCGTACTCCTGGATGGCGATCGCCCCGGGCACGGGGTTGGTCACCCTCGGGTCGAGGCGCAGCGGGACGGACTCGGTAAAGCCGTTGTTGCCGGGGCCGCCGTTGAGCAGGCTCGGCTGGTTGGCCTGCAGCTGGGCGGCGATGTTGCCGCGGAAGCTCGAGAGCCGGGCGATGTCGACGATCGGCCCGCCGGGCACGTTCGGCACGCCGACGGTGACCTCCGGGTCGGTGCCGAGCAGCATCGTGCCGTAGATGCCGCCGAAGCTCTGGCCGTAGTAGGTCACCGGGTGCGGGTCGGCGGGGGTTGCGGCGCACGTGGCCACGCCGTTCCCGAGGTCCACCCCCTGCTCCAGGGCGCGGACCAGCACCATGTTGTCGATCACGGTCTGGATCAGGGCGTCGCGCAGCCCGACGAGCGCCTGCGGCGACGGGCTGACCGGCACCCCCCGCGCATCCACCTGGAACGACGGCTGCGAGCCCTCGGCGTCGCCGATCTGGCCGTTGCCGTCCAGGTCGTGACCACGCCCGAAGCCGCTGCCGCTCGTGGTCGTCCCGCCGTGCGTGACGGTCCAGGTCGACGTCGGGCCGAAGGAGTGCCCGAGCGGATCGGTGGCGAAGACCGCGGAGCCGCCCGTCGTGGGCAGCATGTCGCTGGAGAGGAAAACGTCGTACTTGCTCCGCGTGAAGCCGGGCCCGAAGATCACCGGGCGCAGGCAGGGACCGCCTGGCGGCTGCGCCGCGGCCATCACGCTCACGCCGATGGTCGCCTTGCCCAGTGGCGTGGGGGTCGAGCCGGTGCCGACGTTCGGGATCACGGCGTTCGGGTCTGCGTACTGCGGGCTCGTCAACGAGGCGAAGCCCTTGAGCGTCGTTGGCGGTGTGGTGTCGAGCACGCCGCTGCTCACGAGCGGCGCCCGAGGGTCGGCGCTGGTCTGGTCGTTGCGTGTGATGCTGCCACTGCCGGGTGGCACCCCGGTGAAGACCGACAGCCCACCCCCGTCGGCGACCTTGGTGTTCAGGGTCTGCTTGGGGTCAATTCCCGCTGCCATATAGGCGGTGCGGTCGTCGAGGGACGCGCGCACACCGTCGAGCACGCTGGTGGACGTCATCGTGGTGAAGGGCACCGCACGGCTGGTGGCCCCTGGCGCGCATCCCGCCGCGCAGACGTCCACGAGGGTCCCGTCGAGCGCTGTGATGCCGGGGGAGACCACCAGCGTGTACGTCGTGTCGGGGGCGAGGAAGCTGTCGGTCTCCCCCGACACGGTGTTGCTCGCCGGATCGAACACCAGCTTCACCAGCCCGCCCACGCTCCGGCCGGCGGGGTCCTGCAGGTGCACGTCCGCCGGCGTGACGGTCAGCAGGTCCACGGCCGCCGAGAACGGCAGCGTCACCCGCGGTTGCAGGTCAAAGCCGTCCAGGGTGTTGACCAGGGCGAGGTCGTCGCACAGCGAGCGGCCCTGGGCGTCGCAGCCGGCGGTCGGCAGGCTGATCCGCCGACCGCTGCGCTGCGCGGTGTCCGCGACGGTGAAGGAGTTGTCCGGGAAGGGCCGCGTCCTGGGCGTGCTCCCGGCCAGCAACGACACGGAGCCGACGTCCAGCGCCCGGCTCCTCCCCGCAGCGGCGGCGCCTCCTCCGGCGGCGAGCGCGCTGCCGGTCGTGGTGGCGCCGGTCAGCACGACGGCGGCGAGGCTGAGGACGAGGGGACGGGTCACGGGTGCTCCATCTCGTGGTCGGGCGGGCGTCACGAGGTGGTACTTCGACGTGTGACGCCGCTCACCTTCCGGTCAGTCGTGAGTCGTGCGGCCAGCGCCAGCGATTAGCGCACCTGACGTGCGTCCTCGCCGGTGGGTGGGGTTAGCCTCGAGAATGTCGGTGCCGCCGGCTTTCGACTGGCTTGCGCCGCCGGGGGTTGCGGTGGTCCCGCCGGCGGCGGGCCAGCAATGCTGCGGCGGCGGCGCAACCTGCCGCCGCCGAGGGCAGGGCGCCGTCGAGCCCGGTGAAGGCCAGCGTGCGGGTCGGCTGCGCCGGCGAGGCGGCCGGGTGCCGGACAGCCGGCCGGTGGCCGCGATGCGGTGCCGCAGCCTTGTGTTGGGTCGACGCCGGGCGCCTGGCGGTCGCGGCCACGGTGGCCGGGTGCACCGAGGCGGCGCAGAAGCCGTCGTCGATCCACTGCTTGTCGGCGTAGAGCCTGGTCTGGTCGTCGTGGTACGCCGAGGTCGGGTCGCTGGACTCGGAGTAGGTGAGGATCGTGCGGGAGTCCGGGCAGGCCTGGCCGTCGTGCCAGGTGACGACCTGGACATAGGACGAGCCGAGCGACGGGGTGGTCCCGGGTGTGCCGACCACGTCGGTATAGATGGCGTTGAAGTCGCCGTCGGGGTCTCCCGGGCCGCCGTGGATGGGAATGCGGCGACCGCCGAGCGTGACGTACTGCACCTGGCCGAGGGCGACGTCGTCGGCCAGGTGCGCCCCGCGCATGGCCGCCAGGGCGTCGCCGAACGCCTGCTGCACCAGCGGGTTGGCGGTGGTGAGCCCATTCGGCGTGTGCACCGGGTCGGCCGCGGAGAAGGGGGTGGAGAAAGGACCGCCCGGCACGGCCAGCGCCCGTTCCCAGAATCCGCGAAAAAGCACCGCCCCCCGGGAATCGACATTCTCGTGCCGGTCCCACGCCGCCAGCGTGTCGCAGCTGCTGCCCACGGAAACGGGCCCACCCGAGCTGGTCGGGGCCTGCCCGCCGGGGAAGCTCCGGCACAGGGTGACGAGGGCGTCGTCGACGAGTTCGGCACCGTACTGCCGGTCATTGAACACCAGGTCCTGCATGTCCTGGCGGGTGAAACCGGCCGGCCCGTGCCCGTCACTGCCGTCGATGCGCGCGGCCGTCATGATCAGGCCGATCCTGGTGCGCAGCGAGCGGGCGGTACCGGTGTCGCCGATGATCAGCGGGAAGCCGGTAAGCGGCTGCGCGGGGTTGGACAGCCAGAAGCTGTCGTTGGAATTGGTGACATAGTCGCTGCGCGCCAGGCTCGGCTGCTCGTTCCCGCCGAAGATGCCGGGCACGACCGAGTCCTGGTCGCTGCCCCAGTCGCAGGCCGTGCGGCTGCCGTCGAGGATCGGGAGCCGGACCTGCGCGAAGGTCGCGGCACCGAGGGCGGTGTCGCAGGTCTGCGCCTGCGCGTCGGTCACGTGCGGCACGGTGCCGATGTCGGCGTACAGCGCGTGACCGGTGCTGTCGGCGACGATGGTGTTGACCCAGGGAATGCCCTCGTAGCTCTTGAGGATCGTCAGCTCGTCGGCGACCGAGGTGGCCAGGTTGGTCTGGAAGAAGTGGTTGAAGGCACGGAAGTTCTCCGCATTCGCATCCCCGAGCGCGAATGCCGTCGCCCCGGTCCACGGCAGCGGGATCCCCTGCAGCGAGTCGAACACCGGGCCATAGCGAGTGGAATAGAGCGTGTGGACATAGCTGCCACCGCCCTGCAGTGGAATGCTCACCGGGCGGCTCGTCATCGGGATCGGCGTCCCGTCCTGCAGGTACGTCGTCGGTGTCCCCGGCACCAGCGTCAGCTGGTACGGCGTGAAGCGGTAGGCGGTGCTCACCGTGTGGCTCCAGGCCATGGTCCGCGTGTGGCCGATCAGGATGACCGGGACTCCGAACAGGCTCGCGCCCTCGACGTCCAGCTGGCCGGGAATGGTCAGCTGCGCCTGGTAGAAACGCTCGGTCCCTTCCCAGGGAAAGTGCGGATTGCCCAGCAGCAGCCCGTGCGCGCGGTCGCGGGTGCCGGCCGAGCCGACGGCGACGGCGTTGCTGCCCAGCCCACCCTCCGGGTGCAGGCCGGCGGTCCCCCCCACCGCGGCAGCGCGCCCACCCGCGCCGGCGGCAGCCAGCCCGCCGCTGATCTGCCGGATCTGCTCCGGGGTCAGGGTCGGAGCCCCGGCCCCGGCCCCGACACCGGTGCCGGGGAGCGGCGGCGCGGCCTCGGCGATGCCGTGGATGACCACGTCGCCGCTGGCGAGTTCGACGAGCTGGTAGAGCCGCAGGTAGACGTCGCGCTCGGTGATCGGGTGCACCCAGGCCGCCCCGCGGCAGGCCGGGTCGGTGATCCCGGCCGGTCCCCCGACGTCGGCGAGACGCCGGTTGTAGCCGTCGACGTAGCCCTCGCCCAGCTGTCGCAGCTGGGGCGCCAAGGCGTTCGGCCCGGAGGTGGCCGTCGCCAGCCGGTCCACGATGCCCGAGTCCTGGATGCCCTGCCAGAACACGTCGCTGTCGAGGTTGTTCTCGGTCGTGCCGTTGCCGACCACGGCATAGCCCGCCGTGGGGCCGAAGTAGAGCGACCTCCTGGCCTCCACGGTGACGTAGTCGGCGGCCATCGTGCACAGGTTGTCCTGCGCGAATGCCAGCCCGTAGCCGTAGCCGACGGAGGCGAAATCCGCGCCGGTGATGTGCGGTACGCCGCCGGCTCCGCGGAGCACGGTCACGTGGTGACCCAGCTGGTTGAGCTGATAGCCGGGGGACGGGGTGGCGGCACCGGCTCCCGGCGGCGCGACCAGGCCGCCGGCGGCGATGGATGCCAGGGCGACGCCTCCGAGCAGCGATCGGATCATGCCGTCACTTTCGACGTGACCAGGCTCACTCCTGCCGCGCCGACGGCGCCGCCGCGAGCCGGGCGCTTCTTCCCGACATTCGAGCTGCCGCTGCGGATCCCGTTTCAGTGAGCTGCGGTGGGCCGCCACGACGGGTCGCGTCCGGTGAGGCCGAGCAGCCGGTCGAGCGGTCCGGCATCGGCCGGCACCGTCACCGCCGGGCCGAACAGCCCGTCGACACCCTGCGGGTTCTGCTCCACGTTGGATTGCACGAACTGACGGGCCGCCTCGACGTGCGCCGGGTCGGCGTCGTACGGCTGACCGGTCGAGACCGCGATGTCCCATGCGTGCACGACGATCTCGTTGACCGCGATCAGGCCGCAAACCTCACCCGGCACTGGTACACCGCCGATCTCGGTCATGCCACTCCATGCCGTCGGGTCGCGCCAGGTCTCGGCGAGGCGGGCGAGACCCTCGGCGATCCGTGGGCGCCAGTTCTCGCCGAGTTGGGAGCCGTCGGCCTGCGGAGGGCGCGAGCCACCCTCGGGGAGGCGCTTGGTTGCGGCGAGCGTGAACCCTGTCGTCAGCCCGTCGACGTGATCCAGCAGGTCGGCCACGGTGGATTGCTCGCACGGCGTCGGCAGCGTCAGCTGGTCGTCGGCGACGGCGGCCGTGATGGCGGCGAGACCGTCGGTGGCGGGCTTCATGTCGAGCATCAGTCGGTCTCCTTCCTGCGGTGGTCGAACGGTACGACGACGGACGGCAGGGTCGACAGACGCTGGGTCAGGCGTGGTGGGCGTCGTTGCGGGGGCGGGTGAGGGTGAAGGTCTCGAAGGGCTGCAGCTGGCCGTAGGCGCCCACGACGTCGTAGTAGGTGACGCTGATCGTCGTCGTACCGCCGCTCTTGGTGCCTGGGTTGACCGTGAAGGCGGCGAAGCCGTAGGAGTTCGCGGCGTCGCGGACGGCGGACCAGGCGGCCGGCTCGGTGACGTAGACGGGGGCGCGCTTGCCGGTCGTCGGGTTGGGTGACGCGGCGACCGAGGTGATCACGCGGCACTGGGGCGGGTTGAAAAAGAGTTGGTTGCTCGGGGCGGAGGTGCCGCCGCCGCCGAGGACCATGTGCACCGTGCCCTGCGTGGTGTCCACGACGTCGGTGCGGGTGGAGACCGGGATCGGCGTCAGGGTCGGCGTCGGCAGCTGGCCGCGGATCGGGTGCGAGCGCTCGTAGTGGTGCTCGTGGCCGCAGACGACGAGGTCCACGCCGTACTGGTCGAACAGCGGCACCCATTCCTGCCGCAGCCCGAGGTCCGCGCCGTTGAACTTGTCGGCCGTGCTGATGACGACCTGGTGCATGCAGACGACGACCCAGTCGATGGTGGGATCGCGGCGGTTGGTGGCGAGCTCGTGCTCGAGCCACGCCTTCTGCGCGCCCTGGGAGTAGCCGCGGACGTAGCTGTTGCCGGCGTCCTGGTAGACCACGTCGTCGTTCGCCAGGCTGATGACGCGCACAGAGCCGGCGGTGAAGGCGTACCAGAGGCCCCGGGTCATGTTGGTCTGGCCGGCGGCGGCCGGTACGGAGAAATAGGTCTGATAGGCCTGGTAGCCGATCGGGCCGTTGCCGAGCTCGTTCTCGTGGTTGCCGGCCGACGGCATCCACGGGCGGTTGCGGGCGCTGCGGGTGTTGTTCTCCCAGAAGTCCTGCCAGGTGCGCACCCGATCGGTCGAGAGGTTGGCGTAACAGAGGTCGCCGTTGAACAGATGGAAGAGCGGCTGCACGCGCTCGACACCCTGCGTCACGTCGCCGGCGGCGGGGGAGCCGAGGTTGTCGTTGACGAACGGCGGGCTCGCGATCGTCGCCCCGGCCGGCGGGACGTAGCGCTTGCCGAGGGTCGGCGTCCCCTGGTCCCCGAAGCTCGTGAACGTGAACGGAGCCCGCCCGCTCGGCGCCGTCGTGAAGCTCGCGATCTCCGCGTGCGCCCCCCGGTGCAAGGCCGCGTAGGTGTAGGTCGTGGACGGCCGCAGGCGCGTCACCAGCGCATGGTGGGCGTACACGGTCTGGCCGGACTGCGCGTCGACGTAGGTGTAGGTGCCGGCGGTGTAGGTGCGGCCCCAGTCCGAGCCCTCGTAGCCGAGCAGGACCTTGGGGGCTGTCACCGGCTGCAGCGTGTGCCAGGAGACAACGACCTCTGTCGAGGCATCGGCGCCGAACTGCAGGTGCAGGCCCTCGACCCGCGGCGTGGTGGTCGGGTTGCCGGGGGTGGCGACCGTGGACGGGCCGCGCTTGGCCGGGGTCGTCGTGCCCGGGACCGTCGTGCCGGTGCTCGCCTCCGCAGCGTCGCCGCCGCCGAACGGCCCCGCCGCCGCCGCCGCTCCGGTGAGACCCGCGGCCGCCAGCAGTCTGCGGCGCGTGAGGTATCCGGCGGTGGTCGGCTCGTCGCTCATGCGCCCCACCCTGGGCCGCCGCGGGGTACCGGTGGGCGGCGGCAACGTGAACGGCGGGCGAAGAACGACGTGGCCGCGACGAGGGGGGTGATCCGCGGCTCGGGCGGGACCAGCCGTGGCCATGGTCGGCGCAGTCGGGGCGAGGGCGCGCTACCGGGCGAGCGTGAGGTAGCTGTAGTTGACGCGGACGTCCTGGATAGCGGTCTGGCCGCCGTCCATTCCGACGGCGAAGTGCAGCCGGCGCGCGGAGGTCAGCAGCGCGCTGCTCGCGGCGATGCTGGCCGTCCCCGTCACGGTGCTTGTCGCCTTCGCGACGTCGCTGGAGTCCCCGAGGAGGACGGTCAGCACGGCCGGCGAGCCGGAGGTCGTGGCGGTGACGGTGACGGTGCCGCCGTAGCCCACAGCCTTGCGCACCGGCGCCGAGAACTCGGCTATCGCCAGGTCGGCGCCGGTGTTGCTGGCGGTGCAGGCCATCGGCTGGCTGACGAGCAGCACGGCGTCGCCGGCACGGGTGGCCCGGCCGCAGACACCGGAGGCGTCCCGGAGGAAGAAGTGCGTGGCGGGTCCCTCGACCACCGCCCGGCGCGAGACCGCCCGGCGCGGGTCGGCGACGACGGTGCGCACCGGTGTGTTGGTGGTGCGACCGTCACGGGAGGTGAACAGCACCGACCAGGTGTAGGTGCCGCCGCGGAGCCCGAGGCCGGCCGACACGGCGCTCGGCACTCCCGCCTGCAGGTCGGCGCTGCCGTGCGCGACCACCGTTGACCCGCGGCGCAGGGTGAGCACGGCAGTGCCTGGCGTGTCCGGCTCGATCACGACGGCGAGGGAGTCGGCGAAGTGGTCGCGGTGCGGGTAGAAGGTCTTCGGCGCCTGCAGGACCTGCAGCACGGGCGGCAGGCCGTGGTTGATGTCGAGCTCGTAGAAGCCCTCGATGGCGTTGGGAACGTCCGGGTAGCTCGCCTGCACCATGAGTTCGTGGCGGCCCACCGCGAGGTTCTGCGGCATCGACAGGACGTAGGGGAGTGCCTGCACGCCAACGTCGACACGCTGGCCGTCCACCTGGTAGCTGACGCGGGCGGGCCGGTTCCCCGTGACGGTGATCGTGGACGAGTCGCTCAGCTGCGGCGGGGCCGTATTCGCCCCCCCGGGGGACAACCCAGGCGCGTCCATGGGCATGTCGGCGAGAGCCGCCGTCGGCAGCGCGACGCCCAGGAGCAGTGCGAGCGCGGTCGCGACGGGCAGGCAGCGGCGGACGAACGACGAGGAGGACACGGCCGCAGCCTGATCGCCGGTCGGGCGCCGTGCACTGCCGGCCATCAGGCTTGTCGGCCCGTTGGGACGCAGCTGGGCTGGCATTGATGTGCGGGACGAGCGTGAGTTGGGGGTGTCGTCGGTGTCGGCGGCCCGCTAGTCCGGTGGGGGCGTGGTGGGGACGGAGTACGGCGGCGGCGCGAGGTGGACGCCGTACTTCGCAAGCTCGCGGAGTAGCGGAAGGTCGTTGGCAACCGGGCTTGGGCTGACGGTCCAACCCGGGTGTGCAGCCT
>JAABUP010001280.1_pt1 | contig 52726 bp, 33 predicted proteins | sample 5559201 | NCBI WGS metagenome assembly JAABUP01 (sample SAMN10711887, study PRJNA513373) | rock metagenome | isolation source: Antarctica rocks | place: Antarctica | reverse complement strand
GAGGACGGGTCCATGCGCCGGGCTCCTGACGCCCGTGGGAGCCAGCCACGGACCCCTTCAGCCTGCCACATGCGGCCCGTCACCGCCATCACCGCCCGTTGCACGGTTCACTGTAGCTGTACCGCAGAGGAGTATCCCCCATGGATGTGATGAAACCTGTCTCGCGCCGCACGCTACTTGCCGGCGCCGCCGCTGCCGGCGCTGTTGTCGCCGCCGATTCTCTCCTACCGGCGTCCGCGCTGGCCAGCCACTCGGCCGCGGACCAAGTCACGTTGCAGTTCTGGACCAACCACGACGCGGTTACCGACGTGCCGCTCTTCAACAAGGTGATCCAGAATTTCGAGCAGACCTACCCCACCATCAAGGTCAATCTGACCAACTATCCGGGCACCGCGAACAGCCCCTACGATAGCGCTGTCATCCCGACGCGCGCCACCGGCGGCACGCTCGCCGATGTCTTCTATAATCGCACCTTCGCCACGGCCGACCGCGCCAACCGCGGCTGGACCCTCGCCCTCGACCCGTACATGGCGCGCGCCCACGTCAACACCTCCGACTTTTGGTCGGCGGAAGTCGCGCAGATGACCTGGAAGGGCAAGCAATATAGCCTGCCCTACGACTGGTCCGATTGGGGCGTCTTCTACAACAAGACAATGTTCGACAAGAAGGGCATCAAGTATCCGCCGACCGACGGCAGTTGGACCTGGGACGATTTGCTCGCCATGTCTAAGGAGTTCGTGGCCACCTCCGGGTCGCGGCAGACGACCTGGGGCGTCGATATCGCCGGCGTACTCGGCAGCGGATGGGGCACGGTCGGGTTCGTGCTGGCTTGGGGTAGCAAGTGGCTCAGCCCCGACCTGCGTTCGTTCCTGGTCAACACGCCGGAGGCCGTCGAACTGTTTCAGAAGATGCAGGACGCCGTTTACGTGACGAAGGCGGCCCCGCGCAGCGGGGCTTTCTCCGCCGGGTTCGACCCGTGGAGCAGCGGTCAACTGGCCATGTCGGTCAACGGGTCGTGGGCCACGCTGCAGATGCGCAGCACGATCGGCAAGCGCTTCGACTACGATGTCGCCCCGCTGCCGAAGGGACCGACCGGACATCGCCCGATTTCTCCGGCCGGCGGCGCCTGGTCGATCGCCTCGACGTCGAAACACCCCAACGAGGCGTTCACTTTCCTTAACTTCCTCACCAGCACACGCTCGGATCAGATCCTGATATCGGAGCCCACGCGCAGTATACCGGGCCGCAAGTCGGCGGTGCCCCTTTGGGTCAGCACGGCCAAATCCGCCAAGCTGCCGCCCGCGCACGTCGCGGTTTTCCCCACCACGATCAACGAGGCGTTCACCATCCCGACGACGCCGTACTACAACGAGTTGTCGACGATCACCGCGAACGCCGTCACCGCCATGCTCGGCTCGAAGGCCAACGTGAAGCAGACGCTGGCTAAGTGGCAATCCGACGGCCAGACGGCGATCAAGAAATACCGCTTCTAACCGCCGCCAATCCGCTCAGCCTGTGGCCGGCCGTTGTGACGGCCGGCCACAGTATCACCATCACGGAGAAGGAGATAGACCATGGCAGTCACGGGCGCGCGCGCGGTGATCGGGCCGCATCGGCCGCGACGGCGCTCGACGCTGGCGCGGAAAGAGGCCATCTACGGCTACATCTTCCTGCTCCCCTGGCTCATCGGCTTCCTGTGGTTCACGGCCGGGCCGGTGCTCGCCTCGCTGGGCCTGAGTGTGACCAACTACAGCGGAGGAAACGCGCGGGTGTCGTTCGTGGGGCTCGGCAATTACGCGGATATGCTCGGCAAGGACCCGCTGTTCTGGCAATCGATCAAGGTCACCGCGCTCTATTCCGTCTTGGCCGTCCCTCTCGGGTTGACGTTTTCACTGTGCATCGCCCTGCTGCTCAATCGCCGCATCCACTTCCTGCCGGTCTGGCGCACGCTCTTCTACCTGCCCGCGCTGATCACGGGCGTGGCGCAGGGCCTGCTCTGGCAGTTCATGTTCAACGAGCAGTTCGGCATCATCAACGAGGTGCTCAACACGGTCAACCTGCCGTCGATCCCCTGGCTGTCGAGCGAATCCTGGATCATCCCCTCGCTCGTCCTGGCCACCTTATGGGGCAGCACCAGCGGCATGCTGATTTTCCTGGGCGGACTGCAGGGCATCCCCACCGAGCTGTATGAGGCCGCCGACCTCGACGGCGCCGGTGCCCGGCACAAGTTCTGGAACGTGACCCTGCCCCTGCTGACGCCGACCATCTTCTACAACCTCATCTTCGGCATCATCAGCAGCTTCCAGGTGTTCACGTTGATCTACGTTGTGACCAGTAACGGCGGGACCGTCGGCGGCCCGAACTACGCGAGCTACGCCTGGTCGGTCTACATCTATCAGACCGCCTTCCAGTTCGGGCGGGTCGGCTATGCGGCCGGGCTTGGGTGGGTCCTGTTCGCCCTGATCCTGCTGCTCACGCTGGGCGTGTTTCGATCGGCGCGCGGGTGGGTGTTCTATGCCGGCGAGTAGAACGTGTGGACAGCCCCGCCGTGAGCGGCGCGGACAGGACCGAAGGTGGATGCATGACCAATAGCAGCATCACTCCCGCCGTCGGGGAACGGCGGCCTATGGCCCCACAGAGCACGGCGCACAGACCCCTGGTCACCGTCCGCCGCGGCGCGGGCCGCCTGCTCACCTATGTGGTGTTGATCGTGTTCGCCGCTGTGCTGCTCTTTCCCGTCTATTGGCTGGCGTCGGGCAGCCTCAAGACATCGGACGCGATCGCCGCCTATCCCGTCATCTGGTTCCCGAGCCCGCTGGCCTGGGGGAACTACAGCGCGCTCTTCCAGAGCCTGCCCATGGGAACCTACTTCTTCAACACCCTGTTCGTCGCCGTATCCGCGACGATCGGGACAACCTTCTCGTCGGCGATCGTGGGCTACAGCTTCGCGCGCCTGCGTTTTCCGGGCCGCAACGCGCTCTTCGTGCTGGCCCTGAGCACGCTCATGGTGCCAAGTTTCGTGACATTAATCCCGCAGTTCGTCATGTTCAAGAGCTTCGGCTGGCTCGACACGTTCGCGCCGCTCATCGTGCCGCAACTCTTCGCCAACCCGGCGTACCTGTTCCTGACGCGCCAGTTCTTCCTGACGCAACCGCGCGAATTGGAAGACGCGGCCAAAATCGACGGTTGCGGCTACGTCCGCACGTTCTGGAGCATCGCGCTGCCGCTGATCAAGCCCGCGCTGATCGCCGTGGCCCTGTTCACGTTTCTGTACAACTGGAACGACTTCCTGGGGCCGCTCATCTACTTGCAAAGCAGCGACCATCTCACGTTGCAACTCGGGCTGGCGCAGCTCCAGAGCCAGTATTCGACGCACTTCGAGTTGATCATGGTCGGGGCCGTCGTGAGCACACTGCCCGTCATCGCCCTGTTCTTTATCGGGCAGCGCTGGTTCATCCAGGGCATCGTCGTGACAGGGGTGAAAGGGTAGGACGCGCGTCTCCAGGCGCGGCCATCGGGGTCAGCGCATGACGCGCCGCGCGTGATACCGGCGCGGCGTCAAGGGTAACAGACAGATGACAGATAAGAGTAAGATAAGAAAGGACACACCGTGGCGACGTTGAGCAGAGACGAGTATTGGGACAAGGTCTACGCGTGCTGGCTGGGCAAGAATTGCGGCGGCACGCTCGGCGCGCCGCTGGAGAAGGCCTTCGCGCAGGAGGAGCCCTTCGCCATCGACTGGTACCCGGAGTTGCGCGAGGGCGGTATCCCCAACGACGACCTGGAGATGCAGCTGATCTGGCTCAAAGCCGTCGAGGAGGTGGGCTTCGACCTCACGGCGCGCGACTTGGCCCAGTACTGGCTCGACCATATCGGCTATAACTGGGACGAATACGGCCTGAACAAGACGAATCTACGCCTCGGATTAGAGCCGCCGGTCTCCGGTCACTACAACAACTGGTTCGTCGATTGCATGGGCTCCCCGATCCGCAGCGAGATCTGGGCCTGCCTCGCCCCCGGCCTGCCCGCGCTGGCCGTGCGCTACGCCTACGAGGACGCCAGCGTCGACCACGCCGGCGGCGAGGGCGTCTGGGGCGAACTGTTCAACGCCGCCGTGCAGTCGGCGGCGTTCGTTGAGCGCGACCCGCACACGCTGCTGGATATCGGCCTCTCCTACATCCCAATCGAGTGCGTCACGGCCCGCGCCGTGCGGGCGGCCAGGGAAGCCCATATGTCCGGCGTCGATTGGCGGGCGGCGCGCGAGCGCGTGCGCGCGGTGGCCCCGAGCTATGTGGCGCAGTACGCCCCGGCGAATATCGGCTTCCAGGTGATCGGTTGGCTCTACGGGCGCGACTTCGGCGACGCCCTCTGCACGGCGGTCAACTGCGGCTACGACACGGACTGCACGGGGGCGACACTCGGCGCGCTGCTCGGCATCGTCGGCGGCCGCGCGGGCTTGCCGGAGCGCTGGACCGCGCCGCTCGGCGAGACCATCGCCACCAATGAAAGTTGGGGTGGCCTGCGCGGCGCCTCAACCGGCCGCAACCCCGTGCCGGCGACCCTGGGCGAGTTGGCCGACCGCGTGTGCCGGCTGGGCGAACGCCTGCTCGCGTCCCGTGGCGCGCCAGTGCGGATCGACGACACGACCGACTTGCGGGATGCGACCGATCTACGCGGCGCGGCGGGCGATACATCGCGGGACGAGGGGGAACGCTGGCAGACCACCAGCGTGTCGCAACTGGAGCATCGGCTCCAGGCGGTCGTGGTCCGTGTCGACTATGGCGGCGATCCGGTCATCGCGCCCGATCGTCCCACGGACCTCACCGTCCTGCTGCGCAATAGACGGAGCGACGCGCTCACGCTCGACCTCGCGCTGCGCGCGCCCGCCGACTGGGTGGTCGAGCCGGCGGCGCCGCGCGAGCTGGCGCTGGAGGCGTATGGCGACGTGACGCTGCGGTATACGGTGCGCGTCGCCGACCCCGCGGCCATCCATAATAGCAATACGCTCCAGCTCGACGTGCGGCCGCACGGCCGGCCCGCCGAGCCGGCCGTCCCCATCGTGCTCATCGGCGCGCGCCGCTGGCTGTTGTGTGGGCCGCAGGGCGCCGGCGACGCCGCCGCGCTCCTGGACCAACCGCTGGCCGCCGAACAACGTCTGGACGCCCTCCCCACGCACAGTCAGGCCACGGAGGAGGGGTGGCGCGTCGCCGCGGCTAACGGAAACGCGCTCCCCGACGAGATCGGAACGAGTTGGACGGGCACGCTGTACGCGCGGCTGTTCCTGTGGAACCCCGAGGCGCGGGAGGCGCGTCTGGGCGTGCCGGCGACATGCCCGCGCAAGCTCTGGCTCAATGGTCACCTCGTCCACGAGGTCCGCCAGCCGGCGCTGCTGCGGCCCAACTATGGCGGCGATAGCATCTCCTATGTGGACGTCACCCTGAACCAGGGGTGGAACGCGCTGTCGATCAAATATACGCGCGACACCGCCCTGCCGCCCTTCGCCGCACACCTGACCCTGAGTACGACGGGGTTGTACGACGGCTTGACCGATGTCCGCTGGACCCGTTTGCCGTGGGACGATAAGGACGCTAAAAGGGAGTAAGCAGGATCATGTTTAACGTCTGCCCGCGGTGTGGCCAGTACAGCGACGAGAAGGCGATTGACCCTCAGGGGCCCTTTGCCGTGTGCCCGTTTTGTCACCATCCGCATCGCTTCGTCCAGCTCCCCTTGTTCGTCGTCACCGGGGCGAGTGGAGCGGGAAAGACGACAATCGGGCTCAACCTCGTGCAGACCTTTGACCGTTGCGTGACGATGGACAACGATATACTGTGGGGCGCTGTCCCATGGTCCCAAGGCAACGACCATCGGGGCTATCACAACACATGGCTACGCGTCGCTAAAAACATCGGGCAGGCGGGGCGACCCGTAGTCCTGCTCGGGATGGTCCTGCCGGAGCACGTCGAGGAGTGTCCCGAGCGGCGCTACTTTGTGCGGATCCACTACCTTGGCGTCGTCGCAGACGACGCCATCCTGGCCGAGCGCCTGCGTAGCCGCCCGCGTTGGCGCAGGTCCGGCACACCTGTTATTGTCGCCGACATGCTCCATGTCAACAGGTATCTGAAGGCGAACGCGCGCACGGTTACACCGCTTCTATCGCTGCTTGATACGACCGCGATGACCGTTGAAGAGAGTACACGGGCAACGATAGAGTGGATCGCCGCGCGATGGCCGGCATGAGGCCATCGTCTTTTCGGATGCGGATTTTCGCCGGTCGGCGCCTCCGTCAAAAGATTGAGCCGGTGGGGTGACAGAATGCCTATACGCGTCGGATGCCATCTATGGAGTTTTGGACAGTGTACCGTCGCCGAGGCGGCGGCGATGACGCACGCGCTGGGGCTCGCTTGCCTCGACCTCGGCAACGCGCGCGACCTGGACCCCGCCTACATCTCTGCGCACGTCGACGAGGAAGCGGAGCGATTCAACCGGATTCGCGCGGAGACCGGCATCGCCTACATCGACTGCTTCCCGCAGGTCGACGAGGATGGGCTGCCCTTCACCAATAACCACCCTGATCCCGCCGTGCGCGAGCGCTATCGCACCCGGTGGCGGGGCTTCTTCCGATTCGCGGCCGCGATCGGGCTCGGCGGCGTCACCCTGAGCCCCGGCCGCTACTGGTCGGGAGAGGCGGCCGCCGCAAGCTTTGACCGCGCGGCCGCAGAGTTGCGCTGGGCCGTGGACGAAGGCGGCGCGCATGGATTGAAGGTGCGCATCGAGCCGCACATCGAGAGCGTGACGTGGCGTCCTGAGTTGGTCCTGGCGATGCTGGACGCGGTACCGGGTCTCACCCTCACCCTCGACCACTCGCACTTTATCTTTCACGCGCTGCCGTTCGAGCACATTTCCGTGCTGCATCCGCATGCGACGCACTGGCACGCGCGGCAGGCGCGCCCGGGCAAGGCGCAGTGCGGGGAGCGCGATGGACGGATCGATTTCGCGCGTATTGTGCGTGAATTGCAGACCGCGGGCTACGACGGTGTGGTCTGCCTGGAGTATGTCCACGGGGCCTGGCTGGACCAGGACAACGTGGATTGCCTGACCGAGACGGTCACCTTGCGCGACACACTGCGTGAGCTCATCGCGCCTAGACCTTGAGGGCGCCCTCGGTGAGCCCTTTGATGAAACGGTCCATCAGCAGCAGGAAGAGCACGACCATGGGCAGCGCGGCGATGACGAAGCCGGCGAAGAGCGGCCCCCACAACTGCTGGCTGACGTACGTGCTCTGGAAGTTGACCAAGCCTAGCGGCATCGTCCAGTTCTGTTGCGAGGGGAGGGCGACGAGCGGCCACAGATAGTCACCCCAGATGTTGAGCCCGGTGAAAATGGCGATTGTGCCGATAACAGGCAGGGAGAGCGGCACGCCGATACGCAGCATCTTGGCGACATCGCCGGCGCCATCCATCTCGGCGGCCTCGTATAACTCGCCCGGCTGCGCGGCAAAGAAGCTGCGCAAGATCAGGATACCGATGATCTGCGAACCGGCGACGTAGGGTAGGATCAGCGCCCACCGCGTATCGAGTAGACGCAACGCCTTCACCTCGAGGAACAGCGGCACTAACGTCAGAAGGGTGGGGATGAAGAGCAGCATGATGATGAGGTAGAAAAGCGGTTCGCGCAGTCTGAAGGTGAAGCGGGCGAAGACGTACGATGGCGGGACGATGATGATGACGGTTCCGATCACGGATAACACGGTGATGACGGCCGAGTTCCAGATGTATGGGCCGACCGCCCCGAACGCGTCACCGTAGTTGTCCAGGTGTAGTGGCCAACTCACACCCCAGAAAGAATTGTAGAACTGCGCGTTATTCTTGAAAGACGTGAAGACCATGAACAGAAATGGGTAGAGTGTCAGCACGGTGAGGACGAGTAGAGGGATGTGAAGATACCACTGGACGCGGCGCGCGCTCCGAACCATGGTTCGCATCATCTAAACCCCCTGTCGTCGCTGTATCATCTGGCCGATGGCGTTCGAGAGCACGGTCAACGCGAGCATGACGACGAAAATCAGCGCGCCGATGGCCGAGGCGTAGCCGAAATTGCCGAACTGGAAGCCCTGTTGATACAGCGCGACGCCTGGTACCATCGTCGCGTTGCCGGGGCCGCCCTGCGTGAGGACCCACACGGAGGTGAAGGTCTGCGTGACCGCGATCAGCGCGAGCGTGATGATCAGGCGCAGTTGCCCGGCGATGAGCGGTACGTCGATCGAGATCATGCGCCGCCAGCCGACCGCGCCATCCAGACGTGCGGCGTCGTGGATCTCGGGCGAGATGTTTTGCAGCGCGGCGAGGTAGATCAGGAAGTTTAGTCCGGCCACCCAGGGGAAGCCACTGCTCACGCCGGCCAGGATGATCGAGTAGAGCGCGATATGGGTGTCGCCCAGCCATTGCGGCGCGACTGACCCCAGTCCGATCGCGCGCAGGAGGGCGTTGATCACGCCGACCGAGGGGTCAAACATGAACGCCCAGATCAGGAGTGTGATGAGCTGGGGCACGACGATCGGGATGACTAGCAGGGCGCGATAGGTCTTGAATAGCCGCTGGCCGCGCACCGCGAGCGCAAGCTCGGCCGCGAGGAGCGGCAACGTGAGTGAGATCGCGACAGTGGCGACGGCAAGGATGGCGAGGTTTTTCAGGCCGGTCGTCACGGCGGAATCGCTCCACATCTGCGCGAAGTTTTGCAAGCCGACGAAGGCCGGCGGATTGTAGCCATCCCACCGGAAGAGCGAGTGGTAGAGCGCGCTGAGCAGGGGGTAGTAGTTGAAGAGGACGAGCAGCGCGAAGGATGGCAGCAGGCAGAGCGCGATAAACAGAACCCTGCGGCGACGCCTCGCTACGGCGGCGCGCGAGGAACGCCGTATCAGCGATCCGCGGGCGGCGGAGGTCGGCGCTGTCGAAAGACTCATGTACTCCTCCTCTCCAACTCCAAAGGGTTTCGTCTACGTACGACGTACGTTGATTACAGCGTGAAGTGGTTGGCAGTGGCGACACGCTGTGCGCCCACCTGCATGAGCTGCTCCAGCTGTGTCTGCGTTTCCTGCAAGCTGGTCTGGCCTAGCAAGTAGGTTTGCAGCACTTTGTAGGCCTGTGACGCAAACTGCGGGTCCAGGCGCGAGACGAAGCCCGGAAACAGGGCGTCGCGCCGGGCACTGCTCGGGACGAAGACTTTGAGGCTCTCGACCACGGGGACGTTCTTGAGGACAGGGACCAATTCGCCGAGTTGGGTGATCATGCGCCCACCCGTGGCCGGCTGAGAGAGGTACCGCAAGAAATCAATTGCCAGGGGCAGGTTGTGATCGCGCGTCGTGCCGATAGTCACGTTGTAGTTGGCGAAGGCGCCGATGATCCCGATCTTGCCCGGAGTCGCCCCGGTCGCATACGAACTCGTCGCCTTGGTTATGGGCGGGATTGCCTGGAACGTGCTGTAGGGGAAGCGTATGCCCAGTTGCGCGAGCGGCTTGACGTCGAACGTGGTGCCCTCGAACATGGCCAGCTTGCCGGAGTTGAAGAGGGCGTACGGAGTGCCCGTGGCGGGGACGCCCGCGAACCCAGGCTGGGCGTAGTCGGCGAACTGCTTCAATTGCTTTAGCACATCGCCGTAGCGCGCGTCGGTCGCGGAGAACAGGCCGGACTTAACGGCGCGGGCGACCTGTGCGCTGGTCAACTGGTAGCTCCCCTTCGCGCCGCCGTGGATCGCGTGCAGTTTGTCGGCGAGCGAGTGGTACAGCATGTCGGAGAGTTGGCGCTCGTGCCAGTCCACGTAGTCCTCCCCGGCGGCCCCCGCGTTCATATAGTAGGGGATGTAGCCAGCCTTCTTTAGTTTGGTCATGTCGTCGATCCAGGCGTCGAAAGTGGTGGGCGGACCGGCAATGCCTGCTTTAGCAAACGCCACCTTGTTGTAGAAAATGGCCGTGTCGACGGCGTCGAGCGGGAGGTTATAGCTGTGCCCGTTGGCGTTCGTCACGTTGCCCAGCGCGCCGTTCACGACCACGTCGGCCCACGCTTTATTCCCCTTGACGTAGGGGTCGGGTTTCGCCAGGTACTGGTCGAGCGGGAGGTACCACCCCTTGGCGACATCGATGTTGTTGGCGTCGACAGGGTTGTTATAGATAATGTCCGGCTCGGTCCCGCCCGCGAACTGCGTCGCTTTATATTGGGTGAAAGCGATCGATGTCTGCGTGACGTTCGGCAACAGCTTGATAGTGACGCCCGGATGCAACGACTGGTAGTTCTTGACAATGGTCGTCAGATACGTCGGGGGATTAGGGTTGCTCTTGGTTGGCGTCGCCGGCGTGTACTGCGAGGCGTAGATGGTTAGTGTCCCACTTAGGGCGGCGACTCCGATGCGCGCGGAGGCCCGGCCGACGTAGGCTGGCGCCAGGACGCTGGTGAGACAGATGGCGCCGGCGATAGCCCCGAGCCGCGCCGAGCGGCCCTTGGCGCGCCCAAGGCGCGCATAAAAAATCGTCCTGCTCATGGAAAAAGGCCTCCTTTGATTGTCAATAGTGCGCTTTACCAATCATCGATCGTCACACCCACGACACGCGGGCGTCCACTGGTTACTCCTACCCTCCTTTCATGACGCGCCGCGTTTGTACGCTACGATGTCGGCGGCGCCCCGCTCGACGCCCGGACGACTAAACGGGCCCGGGTGCGCAAATGGACGAGCGGGCGCTGCGGATCAGCCAACCGCTCGAGTGTCAGGCGCGCGGCGTGCTCGCCCATCAGGCGATCTTCAGAGTCGACGCTGGAGAGAGGCGGGACGGCGTAGGCCGCCAGGGGTGTGTTGTCGAAGCTTACGACGCTCATCTCGTCCGGCACACGCAGCCCCGCGCTATAAAGGGCGCTGAGCGCGGCGCTGGCCAGAAGGTCGTTCACCACGACGAGTGCGGTAGGCCGGTCCGTCCCCTTTCCGACGTCTAGCAGTGTCTGGGTCGCGTGATACCCCTCGTCCTGCGTTGGCCCGCATCGCTTGATCCACTCCTCGACCACGGGAAGGCCATGCTCACGCTGGATGGCCAAGCAGTTATCGAGGCGGAAGCTGAAGAGTTCCTGATCGGCGACGCCGTAAATGTAGCCGATGCGTCGGTGCCCAAGGGCCGCCAAATGCTCGATGGCTTGACGCTCGCCCGACATGTCTTCAACCGCGACACTATCCACGCTGTCGGCGTAGCCGCCGAGGCTGGTGATGCAGTAGCCCTGACCACGTAGCGCGCGTATCTCATCGTAGATCGTGGTCCCAGGGCTGGCGGAGAGGATCAGCGCGTCGACGCGTTGTTGTTTCAGCCACTGCAGACAGCGCCGCTCCTCGTCCGGATCGAAGTTCGTGATGGCCCGCAGGAGGCTGTATCCCTGTCTTTTCAGATACGTCTCCAGTCCGGCTGCGGTTTCCTGGTGGTGTGGGTTGGTCGCCTCAGGCATCGCGCTGGCGATGACGCGCGACGCCTGACTGCGCAGGTTACGCGCGGCCTCATGCGGATGGTAATCGAGTTGCACGATCGCCGCGTGGACACGGGCGCGTGTCTCCTCGGGGATGCGCGCGGCGGTTCCGTTGGGTCCTGCTGAGGTGCCTGAAAGCTGTTCGTTTCGACGGCTCAGGGGCATCGATTTCCCACCCCTTCGAGAGCCCAGGACCGTCAAAGCGGCCGACAGCGCCGCGATCCACGCGCCTTACCTGAAGGTCTTTCGTCAATAACAAGTCAAGTCAGCAGAACCCAACGGAACCAGGCGACGTCCTTGATGTGATCTTGCGATCGCCGCACTGCCATTTCAACTATCGCCCCACGCCAGGGCGGCCGAGTAGAAGAGCAGCGACTGAGGCGCGTGCAGCGGCACGTCGCGCAGCGCGGGCGGGGCGCCGCACGACAGCCGCACTGCTAGGCGGGCCGGGTACGACAGGCGGCTCGGTGGGCTCGTGTCACCCGTCACAAGACGGTCCAGGAGGAGGTGACAGGCATCCGCCCCCATCTGGTACGCCGGCTCGACCAGCGACGTGATCGGGGAGACGAGCGTCGGTGTCCAACTCATCTCGCCGACGCCGACGAGGGCAATATCCTCGGGTATGCGCAGATAGGCGGCGCCGATGGCGACCAGGACGCCGGGCGTCAAGGCACTACTGGAGACGATGAGGGCCGACGGCCGATCGCCGTCCCTGAGTAGCGCGTTGGCTGCGGCAATGCCACCGTCGTCGTCGAAGTCCGCGGCAACGGCCTGCCAGCGACGCTCCAGCGGCAAACCATGGTGGCGCACGGCGCGGCGATAGCCGACCAGGCGTTCGCACTCGCTGCGGGCATGAAGTGGGCCCGTGATCATGCCGATGCGCCGATGTCCAAGGGACACCAGGTGCGCGACGGCGCGTCCGAGGGCCCTCACGTTGTCAAGCGTGACCCGATCGTATCCCGGCGCGCGATGGTCAATGCTGACCACGCGGATGCCGGCGCGCTGGAGGGCCGCAAGGTGTGACTGCCACCCGACGGTCATGATAACCCCCGGGACGCGCTGCTCCCGCAGGAGGCGCAGGATCTGCGTCTCGCCGGCGCCGCCGCTGTCCGTCTTGCATACGACGACGCTGTACCCGGCGGCGTGGGCCGTGTCCGTGATCCCCTTAGCGTAGCGGTTGTAGATCGGATTGTCCGAGGCGGGAAAAAGGACGCCGATAAACTTACTGCGCCCGCCCTTCAGGCTGCGCGCGGCCGCGTTGGGGGTGTAGTTGAGCTTGGCCATGGCCTCAAGGACACGTGCACGCGTGGCCTCGGCGACCAGCGGGCTGTTGTTGAGAACACGCGAAACGGACATCTTCGAGACACCAGCGCTTTCCGCCACCTCGCTGATCGCGACCATTTGCTTCGTTTTTCCCATGTGGACAGGCCGCCCTATGACCATTAACGCGGACTTTGCACCTTTGTTACCGTTAACCGCATCCTGTCGCCTGTCATACTACTCCTTGCCCTGCCCCACTGTCAAAGACGGCGCAGTGACGATAGTGAGGCGATGAGGCGCTGCAAGTATTGACAGACCTGCGGCAGTACTGTATGCTGGCTGATAAGTATTGGTGATATCGGTAACATAGGGCAGGCACCGCCACACAAAAGTGAGACTGATCACACAGGGGGTGGGATATGGCTGTTCCCGTTAGTCGAGCAATCCCAGGACGAGGCGAGCGCGTGCGCCACCGGCGACGAGGCCGCCAGAGCGTGTGGACGGTCGCCTGGATGCTCGTCCCCAGCCTCATACTGGTCATCGCCTTCTCGTGGTTCCCGGCGATCCAGGCGCTTGTCCTCTCATTCTTCGATTGGGACGGAGTCAATCCTCCCGTCTTCACGGGCCTCAAAAACTTTCAAGCGTACATCACCAGCGACACTTTCGGTGTCCAAATCGGCAATATCGCCATCCTCGGCATCGGGAGCCTCATCGTCTCGCTCATCGCCCCCCTGCTCGCGGCGGAGTTAGTCTTTAATCTGCGGAGCGCGCGGGCGGCTTCGGTCTACAAGGCCCTACTCGTCGTGCCTATTGCCGTCCCCTTCATCATCAATGTCGAGATCTGGAGTTACCTGTTCTATCCGCAGGTCGGCCTCTTCAGCACGGTAATTCAGGATCTCGGGCTCGGCAACACCGTCACCACCACCTTCACCGCCGATCCCAATGTCGCTATCTACTGCATCCTAGCCGTGGGCTTCCCCTGGGTCGCCAATCTGAGCTTCTTGCTCTACCTTGCAGGCCTGCAAACGATCCCCGGTGAGTTGCTCGAGGCTTTCTCCCTGGAAGACCGCTCGTTCTGGAAGCGCCTGCGCCACGTCGACCTGCCGCTAATCCGCGGCCAGATCCGCCTCGTGCTCGTCCTGACGCTCGTGGCCACGGTGCAGAACTTCGTCACTATCCTCGTCATGACTAAGGGTGGTCCCGGCACGGCGACGCTCGTTCCAGGGCTGCAGATGTACCAGGAGGCGTTTCAGAACGACCAGTTCGGCCTCGGTATGGCGATCGCCACGCTCATGTTCGTGGCTATCCTGCTCGTCACCCTGGTTCTCCTGCGCGTGGGCCGCGATCCCGCGGTGGAAGGGGCGTAGACGCATGACCGGTATGCTCAAGACGCTGCGCGCCGACGCGCTCAAGCACATCATCCTCATCTTCATTGTGGTCTGTACCTATTACCCGCTGTTCTTTGTTTTGAGCAACTCGCTCAAGGATAACGCGCAATTCCAGGCCAACATTTTCAACGTGGCCTGGCCGCTCCACGTCGACAACTACGGCGCCGCGTGGCCGTCGATCAGTGGCTTCGTCTTCAACTCGCTCTTCGTGGCGGCCGCGAGCATCGTGGCCACGCTCACCTGCGGCGCCCTGGCCGCGTATGTGCTGGCCCGGTTCCGCTTTCGGGGGCGCGAGGCCATCTTCACGCTCTATGTCGGCCTGCTGCTAATTCCTTTCGTCCTGACGTTGATCCCGCTCTACCTGGAGATGAAAAATCTGCGCCTGATCGATAGTTGGTGGGCGCTGATCCTGCCCTACGCGGCCGGAGGGCAGGTGCTTACCGTGTTCATCTTGCGGGCGTTCTTCGCGGGACTGCCTGAGGAAATCTTCGAGGCGGGGCGCATCGACGGTGCGACCGAATGGCAATTGTTTTCCCGGATCGCCATGCCGCTCTCCCTTGCGCCCCTCGGCGCGGTCGCGATCGTGACGGCGATCAACGCCTGGGGCGACTTCTTGTGGCCGACGATCGTTATCCCGACCGCGTCTAAGTACACCATGTCGGCGGGCGCGGCCTACTTCACCTCGCAGTTTGGGCTCGTCTCACAGACGGGCCAGGTCTTCGCCGTGTACATGATGAGCACCATTCCCGTCGTTGTCCTGGTCATCTTGACCATGCGCACCTACGTGTCCGGCCTCACGAGCGGAGCGCTCAAAGTCTGAGCGGTCCCGTGTGGGCGACCCGTCCACCCCATCCTTGTCGTTAGACATCTGGCACGAAAGGAGGTGAGGCCAATCTCCAGAGGCCCCGGTTCGCGCTCTCCGGGCCGGCCTGTCGCCGGTCCCCGTCGATATGAGGTAGCAGGAGTATTACACATGCATCCGCTAGACGAACAAGAAATCATCACTCCCAATGACGAGCAGGCGCCGTCTCGCTTCGATCGCCGCCACTTCTTACGGACCGGAGCCGTCGCCGGCGCCGCCGTGGCCACGGCCGACCTCCTGGCGCCGATTGGCGCCTTCGCCGCCCCGCCGCACCTGTCCAACAAGCCGTACACGATCAAGTTCTTCGCGGGCCCGACGGGCACCTACAGCCCTGCCGAGCCCACGAAGACCAATCCTCACCCGGCAACGTTATTGAAGAAGTTGGCCGACGCCTACCACACGCTGCATCCCAACATCACGATTGATTTCCTTCCCGCCAACGTCGGCGAGGCCTTCGGCGCGGCGCAGGAAGGCGTCTTCGCCTGGCTCACGTCGCAGGCCGCGGGCGGGCGCGCCCCGGATATCACGTGGTCGCAGTGGATCTCGGTCAACTCCGGCTTCTTCCCGCAGGGGTTGTTCCTCGACCTCAAGCCGTATTTCCAGAAGCCCAACCACTATGTGAGGGGGAACAAGCGCTGGATCGATCTGATGAGCCCGTCGGTCCTCGACGCCATCAAGGCGCCGCAGGGCCAGATCTACGCGCTCGACGGCGACTACGTTGCCACCGGCATCTACTATAACAAGGCGCTCTGGCAGAAGGCCGGCCTCTCGGCGCCGCCGAGCACCTGGGCCGCGTTCATCGACGCGCATAAGAAGATGAAGGCGAAGGGCATCACGCCGCTCGGCTTCTCCCTGTCGTCCTCCGTGGTCCCGAGCTGGTGGGAGCGCCAGGCGACCAGTCAGTTGTTCCAGGAGGATGCCAAGAGAATCAACGTCACGCACAACTCTTTCATTATCAGCGCCACGGACTACGCGGTGGGTGTCAAGAAGGGCGTCTTCAGCATGAAGAACCCGCGGTATGCCGCGATCTGGACGCTGCTCAAGGAGTGGTCGCAATATTGGGCACCCGGAGCCAGCGCCATCAATTTCGGAGCCAGCACCACGGGTTTATCCGATCTTACCCTGCTGATCCAGAACCGCGCTGGCATGATTTGGGAGGGCAGTTGGGCCGGCATCGAGCTGGATCAGCAAGGGTTCTCCGGCAAGTGGGGCGTCTTCCCCTTCCCGACCATCACCAAGGCCTCGACGCCGTATGCGACGGGCATCCACGTCGGCGATGTCGTCGGCGGGCCAAACGCTGCCTTCCAGTACTTCGTGGTCAGCCACAAGGGCAACAGCTCGCTGACCGACGACAAGCTGGCCTGGATCATGGACTGGCTGCAATACATCTCCACGCCGCAGCACGTCAGCGCGATCGTCAACGAGAATCCGACCACCGTGCCGACGATCAAGGGCACGCATCCCGGCAACAAGACATTGGCGAGCCTTGTCCCCGTCGGCATACCCGGCCTGTCGATCGACGGCATCTTCGACGACAAGCTCGGTCCGAAAGCCAACAAGACGGCGCTGCAGATGCTGCAGAGCTATCTTAACGGCTCGTACAGCGACAAGACGTTCGCCACGAAGTTCGACAACCTGCTGCAAACGTCGGCCGACGCATGGGCCAAGCAGAACAAGGTAGACCTCAAGAAATACATGTAGATCGCACCGATCGTCCAGGACGCGCCGAGGCGAGGGGGGCGGCGCGGCGTAAGCGTCGCCACCGCTCCCCTGGCGCCTTTGGTGCCGTCGTATGGCTTCATGCCGGCAGGGCGCAGGAGAGGAGGTAGACTAATGGACTTTTCAGCCGACGCGCGCTGGATCTGGACGGCGAGCGACGGATCTCAACGCAACCTGTGGCTCCGCTTCCGACGCCCATTTCACTGTCCGCAAGATCTCCAGCGCGCCACGCTCCTCATCACGGCCGACAGCCGCTACGAGCTCTATCTCAACGGCGCCTGGCTCGGGCAGGGACCCGTCCGCTCGTTTCCCTGGGCCTACGGCTACGATCAGTACGACGTGACCCCTTATCTGCGGCCCGGGGGGGAGAACGTGCTGGCCGCGCGCGTCGTCCACTGGGGAGACCACACCTTTCAGTACATTCTGGGGCACGGTGGCTTCCTGTGCGAGCTCGTCCTGTGGAGGGCGGACGGCGTGGTCGAACGCATCGTGAGCAACGGAGAGTGGCGTGTCGCGCTTGACGCGGCGTTCGCGCGCGACACGCCGCGCATCGCCACGCAGCTCGGGTTCGAGGAGCAGTACGACGCGCGCCGCGCGGAGCAGGGGTGGACGACCGCTGGCGCTGCCTCGGACGCGCCGGACGACTGGGCGGCTCCCCACGCACTGGGGCCTGTAGGCGTCGCGCCCTGGACCAGGCTCGCGCCACGGACGATTCCGTTCCTGACGCGCGACGAGGTCATGCCGATCCAGGTCCTGGCGGCGGAGGTGGCGCGGCCACGCCGTGGCTACCGCTGGGCCTTTGACCTGCGTGAGCGCGTGGGCAAGGAGGGCTATGGCTTGCGCGCCGAAGCGATTGGCCGGCGTGGGCAGGCCTTTGTCACCGAGATCATCGCCCCGCGCCCCTGCACGGTCTCCTTGTTCTCCGCTGACGAGTATGGATCTGTCCAGGCCAGCTGTCGTGGCCGCACGGTCCTGATGGACACGCCGTTCACGCAGGACGCCTCACCCGCGCTCCACCTTGAGGAAGGGCGCAACCTGTTCGCTCTTGTCGGCACGGACTGGCCGAGCCTGCTCTTTGAGACGGAGGAAGAGCTCCGCTTCGACGCGTCGCGCGTCGGCGTCGCCGCCCCGGATGGCGCCGCGTGGGCGTACCTCGGCCCCCTCGACGAGCGCGATGAGGCGCACGCACGCGTCCTCGCCGCCACAAGCCCGGACGCTTTGCCGCCGGCGCCGCGCTACGCCCTCTTCGCCGCCGACAGCCAGGAGGATGTCCATCTGCTCACCTCGACGAGCCACTTTTCGCTGCCCAGGAGTGGGTTCTGCGACGCATCGATCGACCGGCCGCAGCCGCGCCGGCGACTTAACGATGACGCGCCCCTCGTCGAGAACGTGGATCTCCTGCTGCACCGGGGTGCGGGCTACGCCACGATCTATCCCTATAGGGATGGCGATACCCACCTGGTCGTCGATTTCGGGCGCGAGGTAGTCGGATATCTCGTCCTCGAGGTAGACGCGCCCGTGGGAACCGTGATCGATGGCAATCTGTTCGAGGGGATCGATGATAGCGGCATCTTCTGGACCGAGCGGCTGCGCAACAGCGTCCGCTACACCTGCCGCGAGGGGTATCAAACCTTCCGCTCGCACGTGCGCCGGGGTTTCCGCTACGTGTCCCTCACCGTGCGTCACGCGACGCGGCCGGTCAAACTCTACAACCTACGCCTCCTGCTCAGTACGTATCCGGTGGAGAACCGGGGGCGCTTTGCCTGTAGCGACGCATTGCTGACCAAGATATGGGAGGCCGCGGCCTATACCGTGCGCCTGTGCATGGAAGACACGTACGTCGACTGCCCGGCCTACGAGCAGGTGTTCTGGGTCGGTGACGCACGCAACGCGGCCCTCGTCAACGGCGTGGCCTTCGGCGCTTACGACCTCACTGATCGCTGCCTGCGCTTAGTCGGACAGTCGCTCTCGCGCGAGCTGGACCGCGTCAAGCCGCCGCACCTGCGTGAGCGGCCGCACCTCACGACCGATCACGTCGTGAGCGGATGGTTCAGCGAGATCCCGATGTGGACTTTCCTGTGGATCTGGAACGTGTGGGAACACTATCAGGCGACGGGCGACCGCGCTGCCCTTGCCGTCCACTATCGCGACGTGCGCGAGTGTCTGGAGCGCTGTCTGGGCTTTCTGACCGAGCGCGACCTGCTTGATGTCCCCGACGTGTGGAACCTCGTCGACTGGGCGGCGATGGACCTGACACGCGACGGCGAGGTGACCTCGAGCAGCGCCTTGCTCACCGAGAGTTTGCGCCGCGCCGCGCTTATGGCCGACACGCTGGCGCGTTCGGGCGAGGCGCAAGGACAGGGATCCAACGCGGATCCCGCCCGCTATCGCGCGGCGGCCGACCGCGTGGAGGCCGCAATCAATCGGTCCTGCTGGTCTGAGTCACACGGGGCTTATGTCGATACGGTGCGGGATGAGGTAGCGTACGCCCGCTACGCCGCGCGCATCGTGGCGCGAGGCGGACGCCCAGAGGGGTTGGAGGAGTTCCTGGCACGGACGCGCGTCAGTGAGCCGACGAACACGCTGGTTCTCCTGTGCGGCTGCGCGCCTCCCGAGCGGACGGAGCGCATCCTGCCCCTCGTCCAGGCGGCGCGCGCGGGGAACTTCGTGGGCAGCGATCCGAGCCGGGCGCAGGCATGGCCGGCCGAGCAGGTCGTTCCGGTTGGTAGTCCGTGGTTCCTGTTCTTCACGTTGGAAACGCTGGTGAGATACGGCGAGGCTGAGATGGCTGTGGAGATCGTGCGCAAGCAATGGGGACGCATGATCGAGAAGGGCGCCACGACATTCTGGGAAACGTTCCCGGGCTACCTACCCGGTCACTGGAGCCGCAGCCTCTGTCACGGCTGGTCGGCGGCACCCGCCTACTTCCTTTCTACGCAGGTACTCGGCATCGAGCCCGGCGCCGCGGGTTATACCCGCGTGCGCGTCGCGCCGCATGAGTGCGGACTGTCCTGGGCGGACGGAGTCGCGCCCACGCCGCATGGCCCCGTTCACGTCCGCTGGTCGCGCGACGACGAGCGATGGGAGGTAGAGATCCATTTGCCGCCGGGGACAACAGGAGAACTGGTGATTCCCGCACACACGGAGGAGCCGCGGCGCGTTGATGGCGCGGACGGTACGGTCGAACGCAGGCGAGACATGTGGCATGTCCTGCTACCGGGCGGCTACGCACGATATCATTTTCTCCGTTCCTGACCCGCCAGCGCGAGCAGGCTATGGTCAGTGCTACCAGTGATAAGGAGATTGTAATGATCGCTCGTCTCGATCAGACCGTCCCGGCGGCGACAGCGGCAGGCATTACTCGCCGTCCGTCCGCTCGGGTCGGATTGTTCAGCATCGGGCTGGCCGCGTACTGGCCGCAGTTTTCAGGCCTCAGAGAGCGTCTGGAGAGCTACGCCGCCGAGGTCGCCGCGCGCGTTTCGGCGTGGGCCGATGTCATCGCCGCCGGACTCGTCGACGACGTCGACAGCGCGCGGGCCGCCGGCGACCTCTTCGCCCGTGAGCAGGTCGATGTGATCTTGCTGCATACCGCGACGTACGCCACGTCATCTCAGGTCCTCCCCGCCGTGCAACGCGCAAAGGTCCCGGTCGTCGTGCTCAACCTGCAACCCACCGCCGCCCTCGATTACGCCCACGTTGACACGGGCGAGTGGCTCGCTTCCTGCTCCACCTGCTGCGCCCCCGAGCTCGCCGGCGCCCTCGCGCGTAGCCGCATTCCTTATGCCGTTGTCTCGGGGCTACTCACAGATAGCGACGAGAGCCGCGCCTGGCAGGAGATCTTTGGGTGGTGCCAGGCGGCGGGGGTGGTCCGCGCCCTCGCCAACGCGCGCATAGGCTTCCTGGGGCACACCTACCCCGGTATGCTCGACATGTACTCTGATTTTACCCAGCATCATGCACACCTTGGGCTGCACGTCGAAGTGCTGGAGATGGACGATCTGCAGGCGTGTGTGGATGGCGCTGGCGACAGGGAGTGGACGCGTGTCCTGGATGACACGCGCGCGCTGTTCGAGCTGGACACCTCCGTGACCGACGAACAGTTGGCGTGGAGCGCGCGTGTCGCCGCAGGTATGGACCGTCTCGTCGATGAGTACCGTCTAAACGCGCTTGCCTATTATTATCGAGGCCGTGGCGCCTTCGAGGAGTTGGGCGCGGCGCTGATCCTGGGCGGTTCACGCCTCACCGCACGCGGCATCCCCTGTGCGGGCGAGGGCGACCTCAAGACTGCCGTGGCCATGTTCATCATGGACCGGCTTGGCGCAGGCGGCTCGTACACCGAGTTCTACGCCATGGATCTCGCCGAGGGCTTCATGTTAATGGGGCATGACGGGCCGGGGCACGTTGCCATCAGCGATCGCCGCCCCACCCTGCGCGGCTTGGGGCTGTATCACGGCAAAGCCGGCCGCGGCGTGTCGGTCGAGTTCAGCGTCAAGACAGGGCCTATTACCATCTTGGGCTGCACCCAGACCGCCGACGGGCGGCTCAAGCTGCTGGTGGCCGAGGGTGAATCGCTGCCCGGCGAGATCCTGCACATCGGCAATACCAACAGCCGCCTGCGCTTCGCGCTGCCTCCAGACGAGTTCGTCGACCGTTGGTGCCGGGAGGGTCCGACGCACCACGTGGCACTGGGTGTCGGCCATCATGCGCCCACGATTGAGAAGGTGGGCCGCCTCCTCGGGCTAGAAACCGTGGTGCTGCTATGAGCGCCACGTCGACGACCTCGGCCTTCTCGCTCCTCGCCGCGCGCTTCCACAATCCGCCGCGCGACGTCTCGCCCGTCCCGCTCTGGTGGTGGAGCGGGGAGCGTCTCGACCCCGCGCGTCTACGCTGGCAGTTGGAGCGGTTCGCCGAGGGCGGTGTCTACAACCTTGTCGTGATGAACCTCGCACCGACGGGGCCGCTCTACGGCTGCGACGCCGACGACCCGCCGTTCTTCTCAGTAGAATGGTGGCGTCTTTTCAGGGGCGCGTGCGAGGACGCGGAGAAGTTGGGCATCAAGCTCTGGTTCTACGATCAGTTGGGCTTCTCAGGGGCCAACCTACAAGGCGAGCTCGTCAAAGCGGAGCCGCTCTTCGCGGGCCAGACGTTGGGACGGATCGTGCGAGATATGTCGGGACCCGGTGTGTTGCGCTGTCCGGCGGCCGGCGCTCCGATTTCCGCCGCGGCCGTCCCGCTGGACCCCGACGGCCACTGCGTCGGAGCCCCGATGGTAATCCCGCTGCACGACGGACAGGTGGAGTGGGCGGCCGCCGGCCTTCACCGCGTGATGCTCTTCTACCACACCACGCGCGGCTTCGACTACTTCAACCCTACGGCCTGCCGCCGCCTCGTCGCCACCGTGCATGAGGCCTTCGAGGAGCATGTCGGCGACCTCTTCGGGCGTGTCATCGCGGGCTCGTTCCAGGATGAACTTCCCGCCCTGCCCACGTGGTCGCGCGACTTCGCGGAAAGATTTCGGGCGCGCTGCGGGTACGACCTCGCGTCCTCCCTCGCGCTGCTCTGGGGCGAGGGCAACGACGCGGGCGCCGTGGCGCGGGTGCGCGGCGATTACCACGCCACGCGCGCCGCGCTGGCCGAGGATGCTTTCTTCCAGCCCCTACACGCCTGGCATGAGGAGCGCGGACTGCTCTGCGGCTTCGATCAGCAACATCCCGCGCGCGCCGGCTTCCCCGTCGAGGGCGTCCAGCTCTACGCGGACTACATGCGGACGCACCGTTGGTTCAGCGCGCCCGGCAGCGATCACCACGGCGAGGCCAAGTTGCACGCCTCGTTGGCCCATCTCTACGACCGCCCGCGCGTCTGGATCGAAGCCTTCCATAGTTCGGGCTGGGGGGGGACGCTGGAGGAAATGTTCGATTGGCTCCTCCCATGGCTGCGCGCCGGCGCCACCTTGTATGATCCGCACGCGGTCTACTACAGCACGCGTGGCGGCTGGTGGGAGTGGGCGCCTCCCGCGACGGACTGGCGACAGCCCTACTGGCGGCACTACAGCATCTTCGCCCGGGCCGTCAGCCGGCTCTGCGCCGCGTTGACGGTGGGACACCACGTCTGCGACATCGGGGTGCTCTACCCGAACGCGACCGTGCAGGCGGGACTGTCGCCCGATGGCCCCGACGCGATGGCTCAAGCGGCGCACGACACCTACCTCCGCCTCGTCGGCGTCATGCACTGGGCGAAGGTCGAGCTGGGTGTGCTGGATCGCCTGCGCCGCGACTACGACGTGCTCGACGACGCTTCGGTCCAGCGTGGGGAGGCGCGCGATGGACGGCTGCGCATCGGGGAGGAAAGCTTTGCCGTCATCATCCTCCCGTCCTGTACCGTCGTGGAAGAGGAGACGGCGGTGCGGCTGGCCGCGTTCGTCGAGGCCGGCGGGACGCTCGTGGCCGTGGGCGCGCGCCCACACCTGGTCACGGGACAGCGCGGGCAGGATGCGCCGGCGCGCGCTCTCACCACGTTAATTGCGTTGTTCGACGCGGGACGGGCTCAACATGTCGCCTGCGCGGAGGACCTTGCCGCGACGTTTAGCGGTGTGCCAGTGCCCGTGGACGCGCCCGTCCCCACTCTTGTGCGCCGGGTCGGTGAGGCGACGGTCTTGTTCGTGCCCGCCGCCTTTCCGCGCGCGACGCGGATGCGCAGCGAAGAAGAACAAGGGCGCTCTCCTGCCGACGATGGGCTCTCGTTCGCGTGGCTCGACATCGACTACACCTTCGACACCGATCGCTATAGCCGTGAGATGACGCTGACGGTGCGTGGTGTGCGCGGGGCGCCGGAGGTCTGGGAGCCGTGCAGCGGGGCACGGCGGCGTCTCGAGGCGTCCCCGACGATGGACGGCCAGGGCATGACGGTTCACCTCCCCTTCCTCGATGGGCCCGGCGTGCTCCTGGTCTGGCCCGGGGCGGTGGGGGACGATGCGTCTCCGCCACGCGTCGGGGATCGGCCCGCCCACGACGCTGTCGAGGCGCGCGCGGAGGCACTTGCCGGCGCATGGGCCATGGACCTGGAGCCGACTCTCGACAACCGATGGGGCGATTTCGCATTCCCTGCGGGTCAGGCACCGATCCCGCTCGAGCGATGGGCTGTTCGCCATCGTGTTGATTCAACCGGCACGACCAGCCTGGACGAGGGGTGGCGCCGGCCCGAGTATGACGATGCGCATTGGCCGGTGGCGCATGCGACCTATGGCCCGCACGGGTATTGGAGCGGCCCCGCAACTCTTGACCGCTTACCGGAGCCGCTGGCCTCGCCGGACTCCTGGCATACCTGGCAAGTGGAAGGGGGCGTGGAGTGGCGCGAGGTTGTCTATTCACGCTCCAGGGGCATCGACAAGGATCCCGTGCATCGGCGGACGCTCGGCCCCAAAGGGCACGTCCCAGAGGAGTTCTTGCGTTTTGGCCCCGTCCGGCGCGGCGACGCAGTGCAGGTCCGCGCCGCGATCCTGCCGCCGGCCCACCCCGGCGAGGACCTGTATCTGGCCGTCGGTGCCGCCGCGCACAAGCACGTGTGGCTCAACGGCGTCGAGCAGGCGACGTTCAGCCGAGACGCCGGCTACCTGTCCATCCACCCGGTCGCGCTCGACTCCGAGCGGAACGTCGTTGAGCTCCGTCTACAGCCGGAGGACGATTGCGCCGACCTGCGCGCCTATATCGCGGTTGTGCGCGAGCCTCAGACGTTCGCGCGCCCTGAGTGGATGATGGCCGGCGGCGACGCGGCGATGGATGCGACGATCGTGTATGCCAGGCAATGGACCCTCCCCTTCGATCCACAGCGCGCGGTGATCCAGGTCGGGGCGATCGAGCCGTGTAGGGTGCGCGTCAATGGCGTCGAGGTGGGCCGACACGGCGGCTTCGACCCCTACGCCGAGCGCGCGGAGCCGCGGCTCCAACCGTACGAGATCGCGCACGCCTTGACCGAGGGCGACAACGTCATCGAGATCGACGTGACCGAGCATGGATCGGCGGGCACGGCCCTCGTCGACGCGGTCGCCGAAGGCGGCGGGGAGCGATCCATCCTGTGTTCCGATGCGACGTGGTCGGTCCTTCGCGATGGCCGACCCGTCGATCTGACGCTGCGCCGCATGCAGTGGGTCGATCCGGGTCATGCCCATGTGTGGCGTCGCCCGCACCCCCTGCCCGCGGCGCGCTGGCTTGAAGGCCCGCCGACCGCGGAGACCGTTGTCCCGGTCATCATCACCGCGCGGACCGACCACAGGCCCGTGGAGTGGATGCGCTTCGTCGTGCCGCCGGGCGCGCGGCGGATGGCCTTACGCCTTCACGGCACGGCGACGGTGTACGTGGACGGTGAGCAACTCAGCCCCGGCCCACGACGTGACACGACAGGCATGGATGACGGGACAACCATGCTGGATGTTGAACTGCCGCGCGCGCGCGCGGAACGGCGGATATGCGCTCTGCGTATCGACACGGAACCGGGGTTCGAGGCCGGGGCCATCCTCGACGCGCCGATACAATTTGAGATGGGACGTGGGACCATCAATCTCGGCAATTGGGCCGATCATGGTCTGGAGGGGTACAGCGGCGGGGTGAGGTACAGTCGCACATTCATCTATGATGCGGATACACGGTTGGGAGGCCGCGTGCTGCTGGACCTGGGGCGCGTGCGCGGCACGGCCGAGGTGCGCGTCAATGACGCCGTGATAGGCGCGCGGATCTGGGCGCCATACACCTTCGACCTGACCGGACGCCTCCAACACGGCGAGAACACACTGGATGTGATCGTGTACAACACGCTGGCACCGTATCTCGCGGCGGTCAGCCCGACCTTTTACGTCTTTCCCGGACAAACGGTTTCGGGTCTATTTAGCCCGGTGGTCATCACCGGCGTCTGAACCCACAACGGCGGGGCTGGCCAGAAGGAGTCTTGGCGACGGATCTATTGATCCAATCAAGGCCAGAGCATGTCCGCGGGCGCCCGAGCGCGGCCCCTCTGTCGCAGTACGTTCCCTCTATCGCGGCGCGTTCGCTCTATCTACGAAGGAGGCTCGCACATGTTGGCGCCGATCACCCCGCATGACTTCTTTGAGATTCGCTGGCGAGGCCACTGGATCTGGGCGCCTGAAGAGCCGATCGAGCCCGGCGGCTTCTTACCAAGCGGCGCCACTACGCCATCGAAGGAATCGCATGGCCTCTTCCGCAAGACGATTGACCTCGACGACGTGCCGAAGCGGGCGCCCGCTCGCGTTACGGCCGACTCGCGCTACGTCCTCTTCGTCAACGGCCAGGAGGTTGTCCGCAGCTCGATCCCCACGCCGCACGGTCTCATTTCCGTGGAGGCGAACAGCGACGCCGTCATGGTCGACTCCCCCGTGCCTGTTGTTGTGGACTTGGATGGTCGGCCTCCCCGCGCCCTGCCTTCCGGGCGGCACGAGCTACCGGTCCGTTGAGAAGGGGCGTCCAAGCCGGCGCGTACACGTTCTCTTCAACGCCGGCTGCGCATGGAATCGTCAACCACAGACCGAATCATCAACCGCATATAGCTTGATGGAAGGACAAATGGCCAGATGGAAGGAGAGGATACGATGGCAGGTACGCCGATAGAGCGGCAAGCGATGCCGAGCGATGAGGGCGTCGGCGCAGGCGGCGTCACAATCGTGGATGTCCGCGTCGAGCACCGCCTTGACGCGCTGGGCATCGGCGTGGGGCAGCCCAGGCTGTCGTGGATTGTTGACACGACGGCCGAGGGGTGGCGCCAGGCCGCCTACGAGGTCGAGGCCCGGGGGCCAGACGGGCGCCTCCGCGGCAGGACCGGCCGCATCGCGTCGGATCAGTCCGTGCTCGTGCCGTGGCCGTTCGCGCCGCTCCAGTCCCGTGACCGCGTCGAAATCCGAATGCGCGTTTGGGGCGCCGATGGGCAACAATCGACGTGGAGCGCACCCTCTAAAGTCGACGTGGGGCTGCAGGACGCGAGCGACTGGACCGCACGCTTCGTGACGCCCGATTGGGATGAGGACACCTCGCAGGATCAGCCCTGTCCGCTACTGCGCCGGGAATTCGACGTCCGGGCGGGCGTGGGCGTGGAGAGGGCGCGGCTGTACGTCACGGCCCTTGGCGTGTGCGAGGCCCAGATCAACGGCGCGACGGTCGGCGACCACGTCTTAGACCCCGGCTGGACCAGCTACACCCATCGCTTGCGCTATCAGACGTTCGACGTGACAACGCTGCTACAGGAAGGCCGCAATGCGATTGGCGCTATCCTCGGTGACGGCTGGTACCGCGGCCGGTTGGGCTTCGGCGGCGGGCGCCGCAACATCTACGGCGACCGGCTCGCGCTGCTGGCCCAGCTCGAGATCACTTATGCCGACGGCATGACTGAGCGCGTCGTCACCGACGAGAGGTGGCGCGCCGCCACCGGGCCGATCCTGGCCAGCGGCCTCTACGACGGCGAGACCTACGACGCCCGCCTGGAGCGCCCCGGTTGGTCCGCGCCGGGCTACGACGACGGGGATTGGGCCGGCGTGCGGCCGATAGCGCGCGACCTCGCCACGCTCGTGGCGCCCGACGGGCCGCCGGTGCGCCGGACCGAGCTGGTCCCGCCGGTCGCCATCGCCACCTCGCCGTCGGGTCGCACCATCGTCGACTTCGGCCAAAACCTGGTGGGCCGGGTGCGGCTGACCGCGCGCGGAGAGGCCGGGCGGACGATCACGCTGCGCCATGCCGAGGTCCTTGAGGACGGCGAGTTGTGCACACGGCCGCTGCGGCACGCGCAGGCCACCGACCGCTACACCCTGCGCGGCACCACCATCGGTGCCGACGCCGGCGTCGGCACCGATGGTGGCGGTAATGGCGACGGAGACGGAAACGGACACGGAGAGGAGATCTGGGAGCCGCGCTTCACCTTCCACGGCTTCCGCTATGTGGAGGTGGATGGGTGGCCCGGTGAGTTGCAGGCGGACGACCTCGTGGCCGTGGTTTGCCACTCCGCCATGGAGCGCACCGGCTGGTTCGAGTGCTCGGACCCGACGATCAACCGCCTGCACGAGAACGTCGTGTGGAGCATGCGCGGTAACACCCTTGACATCCCGACCGACTGCCCGCAGCGCGACGAGCGCCTGGGCTGGACCGGCGACATCCAGGTCTTCGCGCCGACGGCCGCCTTCCTCTACGATGTCGCTGGCTTCCTCTCCTCGTGGCTGGCCGACCTGGCCGCCGATCAGGACGAGGCGGGCGCGGTCCCCTTCGTCGTGCCCAACGTCATAGACGGCCCGGTCGTCCCGGCGGCAGCCTGGGGCGACGCCGCGGTGATCGTCCCCTGGGTCCTCTACCAGCGGTTCGGGGACGCCAGCATCCTGGCCGCCCAGTTTGACAGCATGCGCGCATGGGTCGACTGCATTGCCGCGCGCGCAGGCGAGACCTATTTGTGGGACACGGGCTTCCAGTTCGGCGACTGGCTCGACCCGGCCGCGCCGCCCGATAACCCGGCGGCGGCGCGTACCGACCCGGCCCTGATCGCCACGGCCTACCTCGCCCGCTCAGCCGAGCTCGTCGGGCAGGCCGCGGGTGTGCTCGGACGGGCCGACGACGAGGCCCACTACCACGCCCTCGCCGCCCGGGTGCGCGACGCGTTCGACCGCGAGTACGTGTCGCCGGCCGGTCGTATGGTCAGCGACGCGGCGACGGCCTACGCGCTGGCGCTGGAGTTCGACCTGCTCCGCGACGCCGACGGGCGACGGCACGCGGGGGCGCGGCTGACCGCGCTCGCGCGCGAGAGTGGGTATCGCGTCAGCACCGGCTTCGTGGGGACGCCCCTGATCCTCGACGCCCTGTGCGACGGCGAGGCGTACGACGCCGCCTACCGCCTGCTCACCCAGCAGGCCTGCCCCTCGTGGCTCTACCCGGTCACGATGGGCGCCACCACGATCTGGGAGCGATGGGACAGTCTGCTGCCGGACGGCTCGGTCAACCCGGGCGAGATGACCTCCTTCAACCACTACGCGCTAGGGGCCGTCGCCGACTGGCTGCACCGCACCGTGGGTGGCCTGGCGCCGGCCGAACCGGGCTATCATCGCCTCGACGTGCGGCCGCGGCCGGGCGGTAGCCTCACGCACGCCCGCGCTCGACATCGCACCCCCTATGGTTTGGCCGAATGCGCGTGGAGGATCGCGGATGGGGAGATCACGGTCGAGGTCGTGGTCCCGCCGAACGCCACGGCCCGTGTCGCCCTTCCGGGGAGCGACGTGGAGCCGGTCGAGGTCGGGTCGGGGTCGTACCGCTGGTCCTATCCGTACAAGCATCCCCACGCGGCGCGGCCGCCGCTGTCGCTGGACAGCACGCTCGTCGAGCTCGTCGACGACGCCGAGGCCTGGGAGGCGGCGCTCCGCCACGTCCCGGAGCTCGCGGGCGTCGAGATTAGCCTGCAAGGGCGCGGCGACATGCCGCTCCGGCGTGTTGTCTCCCGCCTGCCGCACCCTGCCGAGGCAGCCGTGGCCCTCGTGTCCGCGCTGACTGAGCTCGCGCGCTAACGTGAGAGAAGGAGCCGATGGCGACAAGCCACGAGGCGCTGTGCATGGTCAACCCGGCCGACGAGGGCGCGACGGTCGCGTTGATCGGCTACGTCGCCGACCGCGAGCCGCTGACCGGCCTGCGCGTGGACGTTTCTACGCCCTGCGCGTCGACTACCCCATCGCCGTCGGCGTGCGGCGCAGCCGCATGGACACGCGGCAGGCCAAAAGCCAGCCTGGCGCTTTTCACGACCCAGCGATAACGCTACGATGGATAAAGAATACGCCTACGCCGCTGGTGTAGGCGCAGGCTTTCTCGAGAGGAGAGTGGCGATGATTCGCGAGGCGACACGGGATGCGCGGGATGCGCGGGACGCGCGGGACGCCGGGCTGGCCGGGATCGAGGAGATACTTCGCGCGCAGGGGCGCGCGCTCGACGAGGTGGAGGGGCGCTTGCGGGCGCAAAAGATCGAAACGCCCTCCTGGGGCTACGCCAACTCGGGCACGCGCTTCAAGGTGTTCCCCCAGCCGGGCGTGCCGCGCACGGTCGAGGAGAAGCTCGATGACGCCGCCCTCGTGCACCGTCTCACCGGTGTCGCCCCCTCGGTCGCCCTGCACATCCCCTGGGACCGCGTCGACGACTGGGCCGCGCTGCGGCATGCGGCCGAGCAGCGCGGCCTCGCGCTCGGCGCGATCAACCCCAACCTGTTCCAGGATGAGGCCTACAAGGTCGGCTCGCTGGCCAACCCCGACGCCGCGGTGCGCCGTAAGGCGATCGACCACTGCCTGGAGTGTGTCGCCATCGCCCGCCAGACCGGCTCGCGTGACATCTCCCTCTGGCTGGCCGACGGCACGAACTACGCCGGCCAGGACGACCTGCGCGCGCGCCGCCGCCGCCTGTTCGCCTCCCTCGAAGACGTCTGCGCCGCGCTGGACAAGGGGATGTGCTTGCTCGTGGAGTACAAGTTCTACGAGCCGGCCTTCTACGCCACCGACATCCCCGACTGGGGCGCCGCCCTCTCGCTGTGCGCGCGCCTCGGCCCACAGGCGCAGGTGTTGGTCGACCTGGGCCACCATGCGCAGGGGGTCAACATTGAGCAAATTGTGGCCACGCTGCTCGACGAGCGGCGCCTGGGCGGCTTCCACTTTAACGGACGCAAGTACGGCGACGACGACCTGATCGTCGGGACCACCAACCCACTCGAACTCTTCCTGATCTACAACGAGCTGGCCGCCGCCGAGGACGATCCCGACGCGGACATCGCGGCCGGGGCGCGGGCGGTGGCCTACATGATCGACCAGTCACACAACGTCGAGCGGAAGATCCCGGCCATGCTGCTCTCGGTGATGAATTGCCAGGCCGCCTACGCCAAAGCCCTGCTGGTGGACCGCGCGGCGCTCCGGGCGGCGCAGGAGGCCGGCGATGTCGTCGGCGCGCACAGGGTGCTGATGGAGGCCTTCGAGGCCGACGCGCGTCCGCTGCTCGCCCATGTGCGCGAGGGAATGGGCGCCACGGCCGACCCCTTGCGCGCCTATCAGGAGAGCGGCTACCAGGGACAGATCGAGCGCGAGCGCGTTGGCGGAACGGCGATGAGCTGGTGATCGTGTGTCTACCTATATAGCTATCGATCTGGGCGCGGAGAGCGGGCGCGTCATCGCCGGGACGCTGGACGGCGGGCGCGTCCGCGTAGAGGAACTGCGCCGCTTTGCCAACGTGCCCGTGCGCACGCCCGACGGGCTGCACTGGGACCCCGTCCACCTCTACGCGGAGGCGCTCGCCGGTCTCCGCGCGGCCGGGCAGGCCTATGGCGGGCGAATCGCCGGCGTCGGCGTGGACTCGTGGGCCGTCGACTATGGGCTCCTCGACGACGACGGCCGCCTGTTGGGCGTCCCCTACCACTACCGCGACGCGCGCACCGACGGGGTGCGCGAGGAGGTTGACCGGACCGTGTCCCCCGGCGAGCAGTACGCCCGGACGGGCATCGCCCAACTGCCCTTCAACACGTTGTACCAACTCGTGGCGCAGCGGCGCGGCGGCGACCGCACCCTGGAGCTGGCCCGCACCCTCCTGATGATCCCGGACCTGCTGCACTACTGGCTCTCGGGCGAGCGCGCGACCGAGTACACCAACGCCTCCACGACGGGCATGCTCGGCGTCGACCGGGCCTGGGCCGAGGACATGCTAGTGCGGCTGGACCTGCCGTCCCACATCCTGTTGCCGCCCCGCCAGCCGGGGACGGCGCTCGGCCCGCTGCGCCCGGCGGTGCGCGCTGAGTGTGGCCTCGGGCCGGCGCCCGTGATCCTCCCGGCCACGCACGACACCGCCAGCGCCGTCGCCGCCGTCCCGATTGGAGCATCATCCCCCGACGGGCAGAGCCAGGGGGAGGGGCAGGGCCACGCCTACATCAGCTCGGGCACGTGGTCGCTGCTCGGGCTGGAGCTGGGGCATCCGGTGCTGGGCGAGGAGGCCCGGCTGGCCGGGTTCACCAACGAGGGCGGCGTCGGCGGCGCCTATCGGTTCCTGACCAACATCATGGGCCTCTGGCTCGTGCAGGAGTGCCGGCGCGCCTGGACGCGCACGGGCCGCGACTGGGGCTACGAGGAGTTGACCGCGGGCGCGGCCGCCGCGGCCGCGGCGCGCGTGCCGGGCGTGGTCATCGACGCGGACGACCCGGCTTTCCTGCACCCGGACGACATGCCAGCGGCCCTCGCCGCGTATCTACGGAGCACAGGCCAGGAGCCGGGGGTGGCCGGCGACCCGATCACCCTCGTCCGCGCGCTCCTGGAGGGATTGGCGTTGGCGTACCGGGCGGGGCTGGAGCGGGCCGAACGCCTGGCCGGCGTGCGCGTGGGGACGATCCACATCGTGGGCGGTGGCGCGCGCAATAGCCTGCTCTGCCAACTCACCGCCGACGCCTGCCGCCGGCCCGTGCTCGCCGGCCCGGTCGAGGCGACGGCGCTCGGCAACGTGCTGGTGCAGGCGCTGGGGGTGGGCGAGATCCGGGACCTGGCGGAGGTCCACGCCGTGGCGGGCGCGTCCGCCGAGCTTGCGCTGTACGAGCCGCGCGACGGGGGCGACTGGGACGCGCGCGCGGCGCGCTTACGGGAACTGCGGGCGGCGCGCGCCACCGCGGAAACCATATGAAAACCACAGCGAGGGAGCGATGAGCGACGCGTACGCGCGCAAGGGGCTCCCCCCCGCGGCCGGGCGGGCCATCGACCGAGCCGGGAACGAGACGCGCGACGCGCACGTCTACTCTAACACGAACCGGGTAGCATCGGAGAGGACTATGACGACGACAGAACAGGTAGAGTTTACGCACGTCCACTACGGCTGGGACGACGCGTACGCCGACCACCTCGACCCGGCCGAGCGGCTGGTATACCGCTCGAACCTGCTCGGCGCGGACGGACGCATCACGAATACGGGTGGTGGCAACACCTCGTCCAAGCTCACCATGGCCGATCCTCTCACCGGGGAGGATGTTGAGGTCCTCTGGGTGAAAGGCTCCGGCGGCGATCTGCGCACCGCCACGCGGGAGAACTTCTCGTCCTTATACATGGAGAAGCTGCGGGGGCTGCAAGGCCATTACCACCACGCGCCCGAGCGCGGGCCCAAGTCGCCGATCGAGGACGCGATGGTGGCCCTCTACAGCCACTGCACCTTCAATCTCAACCCGCGCCCGTCGTCGATCGACACCCCGCTGCACGCCTTCGTGCCCTACCGGCGCGTCGACCACATGCACCCTAACGCCGTGATCGCCATCGCCGCCGCACGCAACTCCGAGCGGCTCACGCGTGAGATCTACGGCGAGGAGGTCGTGTGGACGCCGTGGCAGCGCCCTGGCTTCGACCTGGGGCTCAAGCTGGAAGAGATCGTGCGCGAGCATCCGCGGGCGAAGGGCGTGATCCTGGGCGGCCACGGGCTGATCAACTGGGCCGACGACGATAAGGAGTGCTACGAGCTGACGCTCGGGCTGATCGAGCGGGCCGCGCGCTACATCGAGGCGCGCGACAAGGGCGAGGCGACGTTCGGCGGCCAGAAGTACCGGGCGCTGGACGAGGCGGCCCGTCACGCCGTCCTCGCCGCGATCCTGCCCTGGCTGCGCGGGCGGGTGAGCCAGGCGAAGCGGGTCGTGGGCACGGTGCAGGAGGACGACGCCATCCTGCGCTTCGTCAATAGCCACGACGCCCCGCGCCTGGCGGCGTTGGGCACGTCGTGCCCCGACCACTTCCTGCGCACCAAGATCAAGCCCCTCTACGTCGAGTGGGACCCCCAAAGCGGAGACATCGCGGCGCTCAAGGGTACGCTCGACGAGGGGCTGGAGGCGTACCGCCGCGACTACGCCGCCTACTACGAGGAGCACAAACACGTGGACTCGCCCGCCAGGCGCGACCCCAACCCGACGGTCATCCTGATCCCCGGCCTGGGCATGATCGCCTGGGGCAAGGACAAGAGCGAGTCGCGCGTCACGGCCGAGTTCTACACCTGCGCCGTCGAGGTGATGCGTGGCGCGGAAGCGATCGACACGTACACCGCGCTCCCCCTCCAGGAGGCCTTCGACATTGAGTACTGGCTGCTTGAGGAGGCCAAGCTGCGGCGCATGCCGCCGGAGAAAGAGTTGGCGCGCCGCGTCGTCGCGGTTGTCGGCGGCGGCAGCGGCATCGGGCGCGAGGCCGCACTGCGCGTGGCGAGGGAGGGCGCGCACGTCGCGTGCGCCGACCGCGACGAGGCGGGCGCGCGGGCCACCGCGACGGCGATCACGGACCGGCACGGCGTGGGCATCGGCGTGGCGGGCAGCGGCATCTCGGGCTGCGGCCCGGCGGTTGCGCTCCCGGTCGATATCACCGACCGCGCGAGCATCCGCGCCATGCTGGAGCGGGTTGTGCTCGCCTACGGCGGCCTCGACGCCGTCGCGGTCACGGCCGGCATCTTCGTCCCGCCCGACACGTCCGGGCGCATCCCCGACGAGCGCTGGGCGCAGACCTTCGCCGTCAACGTGACCGGGCTCTACCTCGTCGCCGAGGAGGCGGCCGGGATCTGGCGGGAACAGGGCCTGCCCGCCGCCCTCGTGTTGACCACATCGGTCAACGGGGTCGTGGCGAAAAAAGGCAGCGCGGCCTACGACACCAGCAAGGCGGCGGCCAACCACCTCGTGCGCGAGCTGGCGATCGAGCTGGCGCCGCTGGCGCGGGTGAACGGCGTAGCGCCGGCCACCGTCGTCGAGGGCAGCGCCATGTTCCCGCGCGAGCGCGTCATCGCGTCGCTGGCCAAGTATACCATCGCGTACGCCGAGGACGAGCCGACGGAGACGCTGACGGAGAAGTTGGCGCATTTCTACGCCGACCGCACCCTGCTGGGGCACCCGATCACGCCGGCGGACCAGGCCGAAGCCGTCTTCCTGCTGCTCGGCGACCGCTTGCGGCAGACTACCGGCCAGATCGTGACCGTCGACGGGGGGCTAAGCGACGCGTTCCTCCGCTAGACAAAGCAGGAGAGCACAGGAGGACAGACATGCCGCTCGACCAACCCTATCCGGAACTTGACGAGTTGCTCGCGGCCATCGGTGAGGCTGGGCAGTGCTTGGGTGCCATCGCGGCCGGTTCCGTTGGGTCCTGCTGATATGGCTGAAAAGTGTTCGGCGCGAGTGCTTAATGGCGCCGATTTGGCACCCTTTTGCGGTTGTGCTGGCCGTTTAGTTCATCCGTGCGACTGAATATAACTATCAGTCGCACGGATGAACTAAACGGCCAGCACAGGTCCCAGACGCCGATGTCGATGTGCCGGATCGCGTTCGCGCCGCTGGTAGGGGACGCGCGTCGCATCGGGCTGCATGGACGCCACGCGCACGATCAGCGGCGCGCCTCGTCCAGCACGGTCAGAAACGCGGGATACACGTCGTCGCTCAGGGCGTCAGCCGGCGCGCGTAGACGCGACGAGGCGATCAGACCCGCGCGGCGCAGCCACTCTTTCTGTGTCTCGATGAACGCGGCCAGCGACTGATTGCAGAGTACTAACAGGGGCAGGGCGTCACGGAGCGCCTGTCGCGCGCCCGCCAGATCACCCGCGACGTAGCGGTCCCAGATGCGGACGAACACGTCGGCATAGGCGCATCCCGGCATGGTCGCACGCGCCCCGCTCCGCAACTCGTCCACCAGATATAGTCCGCCGCCACCGCCAATGAGCGCCGTCTCGGCCTGTGGTACCCCGTGCAGCAGACGCGCCACCTCTCCGATCTTTGGGGCTGGTGGGACGGTCTCGATCTTGAGGTACTGGATGGCCTCCACCTCCCGCACCAGGCGCGCCAGGACCTCCGGCGCCAGGGAGACCCCGCTCAACGCGGGGGCGTCCTGCACCACGATCGGTGTCGTGATCGCGGCGGCGACGGCACGATAGTGCGCCTCAATGCCACGGGCGCTGGGTCCCATCACATAGGGGGGTAAGACCATGAGCGCGTCGACGCCCTGGGCCTCAATCTCTCGGGCCAACCCCACTGTCGCACTGGTGGACGGCCGGCCGCAACTCATCATCACAGGCACACGCCCAGCGACCGTGCGCACCATGGTGTCGGCGACGGCCACGCATTCCTGGTCCGAGAGGGCCAGGTACTCGCTGGCCAGCCCGATACCGACACCGTGGACGCCCAACCCCACCGTATACTCCACGACGCGCGCGAGACCGGTGAGGTCGAGGCGGTCGTCGTCATCGAACGGCGTCACCAGGATCGAGACAACGCCGGAGAGCGGCTTGGTCATGGCAACGGGACCCGGTAGCGCTCGACGACCGCGCGGTTGAGTTCCAAGCCAAGGCCGGGTTGGCCGTTCAGCCGTACCTGCCCCCCCTCGACCAGTGGTTCGCCGGTGAAGATCCACCAGAAGGCCTCATTCATGTCGGGGAGCGCGCCGTCGGGTGGCGGTGGGAAGTACTCGGCCATGGGCGAGTTGAGGTGCGCGATGACCAGGTGGTAGTTGTGGGATTGACCGGCATGCGGGATCACCGGGATGTCATGCGCCGCCGCGAGCGCCCACACCTTCTGCGCCTCGCTGATCCCGCCCACCCGGTTGACATCCGGCTGCAGCACGTCGATCGCCCGCTCTTCCACCAGACGGCGCATGCCGTAGCGCGTATACTCATGTTCGCCGCCAGCTATCAGGATGCCCAAGTGGTTGGCGAGGTCCTTGACCCGCGCATAGCCCTCGACATCGTCGGGGCTGACCGGCTCCTCGATCCAGCGCAAACGGAAAGGCTCCAGCAGCGGGAGCAGGCGCGTAGCGTATCCCACGTCCCAGCCCATGTACGCATCGGCCATCAGGTCGATCTCGTCCCCGACCGCCTCGCGCACCGTCCGCACCAACTCCACGTTGCGGCGCATACCACGCACGCCGTCCCGTGGCCCATAGCCGAAGCGCAGCTTCATGGCCGCGAAGCCCTGATCGAGATAGCCCCGGGCCTCGGCGGCGAGCGCCTCCAGGTCTTCGGTCGCATAGAGCCGGCTGGCGTAGACGGGGATCGTGTCGCGCATGCGGCCACCCAGCAGGTTGTAGACCGGCTGGCCGAGCAGGCGGCCCTTGAGATCCCACAGGGCGATATCGACCGCGCTAATGGCGGCTAGGACGAGTCCTTTCCGCCCATGGTTGAGCGTGAAGCGATACATCGTTTCCCACAGGAGATTCGTGTCGAACGGATCAGCCCCCAGAATGAGGGGCTTGAGCGTGTGCTCGAGGGTGTACACGGCGGCGCCCGTCGCGAGCGCCACGGTCCCGTAGCCGGTGGTCCCATCCTCGGCGGTCAGGGCGACAATGAGCGCATACAGCGACGATCCAACCGCGGCGGAGGCGGCGGCCGGTGGAGCGGGTGGCCGCTCCAGGATTGACAGCGGCGTCACCAGGACGTTCCCTGTGCCCTTGGGCGGCGGCGTCCCGAACGCGCCCACGGCGATAGTCTCCATCCCTATAATTTTCATTACTGTCTCCGATCTCTTGCCAGGGGCGGGTATGTCTGTCTCAGACGGCACGACGACGCCATCGCCGCGCACACCGTTTCTTGGTCACGGCGCGCCACCCGGACGCCGCGGCTCCACGGGCGTGGCGCCCGCTCCTACGACCTCTACCCGGGGGGCGGAGAGGATGCCCATCGGCTTGAGCTGGTACTCATAGGCCCATTGGTCCCCGGTGGTGCGCCACGCGTCGGGCCCGAACCAGATCCAGGTGGGATCGGCGTTGTGCACGGGGCCAAAGGCGTTGACCCGATTGCCGTAGGCCGTGATGTCCAGCGCGTGCGCGCCTGCCGCGACATAGCCGAGGTCAAGGCGGTACGGCGCGAAGGCGATGCGCTCGACGGGCGCGCCGTCCAGCGCCACGGAGAGCAGCGGCGCTTTGTACGCCGGCGCGTGGACGGCCATCGCGCGCCCATCCCCATCGACCTGGCAATGGTAGGTCACGTTGCCGGCATAGAAGGGCAACCCCTGCGTGGTCCAGTCGCCGAAGGCCAGCTCGCGCACCGGCGCCACGATCGCGGCATGCCGCCCGCGCACCGCCACGCCGAAGTCCCCCAAGAGGTAACACCACTCCAGGTTCGTCGCCCGCCCATAGGGCCGCGTCACCTCGATCTCGTGACGTCCCACGGCGAGCGCCGGGAGGGGGATGGTCGCGATGGCCTCGTCCACGAACCACCCGGTCGCCTCGTTGGCGATCGGGTGACCGTCGATCCGAATCGTCGCGCCCGCCACATCCTCCAGCGCCAGCAGCGGACGTTCGACCACAATGGCGCTCTGGACGACGAAGCGCAGGCTGACCGTGTCCGACGGCACGGTGCCGCGTGGCGCCGTCCAGGGCTGCGCGATGGCGTCCATCTTCAAGGGCAGACCGAGGCGCGACCGCAGGAGATTGTCGACGCGCAGGACCTCCTCCTCCGGCTCCCATGGCGCGGCGTTGAGGCGGTAGGAGGCCCGGTCGAGCAGCAGGACGTTGGGCTCGGACAGAGTGACCGGAACGGGATCGGCCAGGAGGCTCTGTGTGAGCCACACGGCGTCGGCGGCCTCGTCGTCACCGCCGGCAATGCTGTCACGCCGCGTCCCTGCCGGCGCCAAGGACAGGAGCAGGTCGCCGTGCGCGGGGAAGCTCCACCGCAGGACCGTGCGGTCGCCGTCGTGGCGCGTCGGCAGGACGTGCACGGAGCCGTCGAACGTGTCGAGCCGCGTGACATCCCAGCGCCCTCCGAGCGCGATGCGTGTGTCATCGCGCGGGCAATCGCGGTCCGTGTTGCACAGGAAGATGTGCCGGCGGTCGCCGTCGTCCCGGACCTGATGCAGCAGCGCATCGGCTATCTCCCCGTCGGCCAGCCTGACCTCGACGTCGCGATAGAGCGACAGCGTCGCCAGCAGCGCCCCCCGCGTCAGCGCGACCCGCATGCAACGTGCCGCCAATTCACCAGGCCGATGGGAGGGCTCGGCGTCCACGAGCGAGGGGACCGCGCCCGCGAAGACCACCGCGCCACCCGCTGCGGCGAAGCGCTCCAGCCGATCGAGCGTGGTCGCGCGGATCGTGCGCATGGCGGGCACGACGACGGCCTCGTAGCGCATCGCGCCCACCGGCAGCGCTGGCGCGGCGGCGTCCTCCAGCGGGCAAAGGTCCGGCAGCAGCGACTCGGCGATGAAGTCATAGTCGATCAGGCCGAAGAGCAGCCACCGCGTCAGGGTAGCGAAGTCTGCCTCACGCTCGTCGCGCTCGACGCCCGTCTGGTCTAGCGGACCGAAGCACAGCCAGTACGACTCGACCGGGTGGATCACCCCGACCCGCACGCGCGGCCGACCGCGCGTGAGCACCGTGGTCAGGCGCGCGAAGTGGTCCTCGATCAGCGGGTACTCCTTATACCAGGGCGACTGGTAGTGGATCGAGGCGGGGTAGTCGCGCTTGGCCTCGCCGGCCATGGAGACCCAGGAGAGGTGCGGCACGCGCACGGTGACCCCCAGGGCCGCCTGCCAGTCGCCCTGGGCCTTGTGGCCCACGAAGTCGAAGTCCCAGTTGGTCACGCCGTAGAGCTCGGAGAGGACGCCGGGGCGCCCGTACTGGTGGGCGGCGCTCTGGGCCTGCTTGGCCGTGGTGTACTCGCGCCGGTCGCACAGCATGTCGATTCCTGGAATATGGAAGGCGCGGTAGGAGCGCATGGCCTCGCCCAGCGCATGCGTCTGCGAGAGGAGGGTCGGCTCCTCCATCATGTGGCCCGTGAGGGCCAGCCGATGCTCCGCGCACCACGCCCCGATGGTGTCGGCGAAGGCGGCGGCGAAGCGCTCGGCCAGGTGGTCGTGGTAGCGGTAACGGACGACCGAGGCCCGCCCGTCGGGCAACTCCCAGAAGACCTCGGGGAGGTGGTCGGCGAGATCCTGCCCGTAGGCGGTGCGATACGTGGCGAAGAGATCCACAGTCCAGGGCAGGAAGAGGTCGTGCGCGTCCTCGGCGTGGTGGAGCGATTCTTTATGGACGAACTGCGGCTCGTCGGTGAAGATGGCGGGGACGAGCGTGCCGAAATGCGCGCCCACGACCGCGGCGTAGCGCTCGTGCGTGACGTCGATAAAGCGTTCGATGGCCGCGCGGTCGAGCGTGTCCACGTAGGTCTGGTTGTTCCACCACGGCGAGGGCACCGCCGTCTCCAGGTAGGCGTACCACACCCGCCCCTCCGTCGGCGCGTCTTCACCATCGGTGAGACGCCGGTAGGAGGCGAGATATCCATCACGCAGGACAACGTGGTAGCGCGCTAGCAGGACGCCGTTCTCGTTGCGACTGGCCTTGGCGTTGCTGATGAGGGGCGGCGGGTCGACCGTGCCGTTGTAGGGCGTCGGGGTGACGAGCAGGTGCTTGGCGCGGAAGCGCTCGTCGCGGGTGACGAGGCCGCCGGCGAAACCGGAGGGCCAGCGGTCCTCGTCGTAGAGCCAGCACAGCATGCCCTCCGCAGCCGCCTTCTCGGTGCATGCGCGGACGTGGCCCATGAACGCGTCGCCCAGGTAGTCCGTGGCGAGACCGGTACGGGAGTGGATATGGAAGCCGCCGAAGCCCATCTCTTTCAGATCACCGATCTGGCGCAGCAGGTGATCCCGGTCGAGTGTGGTGTTCCATGACCAGAACGGCGCGCCGCGATAGGCAGCCGTCGGATGCCGAAACAGGGTGAGGTCCAGTTCCGGCGCGTGGGCGTCGGCGTAGAGGATCGGCGCGCTCATGCCACCACCACCGTCTCGAGCCCGAGCAGCCGCCCCACTTTCTGGAGCGTCGCGGCCTCGTGCCCGAGGCCCAGCGCGACGTGGTGCGTCGGCCCCTCCTGACACCAGTGGTCCATGAATTCGTCGGGAGGCAGGGCGAAGCGCAGCCGGCTGTTGGTGTTCCCGATGCGCAGAATCTCGCCGGGCAGTGACTCGCCCTCGGCCACCAGCAGCTTGAGCCGCCCGTCCGCCGTCTGTGTCACGCCCAGGATTGTCACCGGCCCGGTCTTGACGGCAAATTCGACCGAGACGCCGTGGCCCGCCTTGCCGTGGTAGAGCCCCAGCCCGCGCAGGATCGGGCGCCGGTCGCTGATGGCGATATGTCCGGGGCCGTCGTGCCCCATCAGCATGAAGCCCTCCGCCAGGTCCATGGCGTAGAACTCGGTGTAGGACCCGCCCGCGCCCAGCCGGTCCAGCAGAACCATCGCCACCACGTTCTTGAGGTCGCCCTCGCCCGCGCAGGGCACCCCCCGCGCGGTCAGACGCGAGCCGCCCAGGATGAGGGCAGCCCCCAGTTCCCCGAACACACCGCGTCCGCGGTAGTAGTAGGTCAGGGCGTCCAGGCGATAGTCCGCGACGAGCCGGTCCATCCCGACGGCGACGCGCGCCCCCCACCGGAGCCGCTCGTCGGTGACCGTGGCGTCCAGCTCGAACATGTCCCGCGTCTCGCGGAGCACCCGCGCCAGGTCCCCGTCCGTCGCCGCGTCGACGCACGCCTGCAGGTCGTCCATCTCCAGCACCTCGACGTGCAGGCCGAGCTGCGCGTGGTGCTGCGTAAAGTCGGAGTACAGGTCGAGCATGCCAGGGTAGGTATGGCCCAGGAAGCCGACGCGCGCGTCGCGCAGGGCGCGGACGGCCCCCGCCGCCCGGCACCAGCCCCGGATCTCCCGCCAGGCGCGGCTGTCGTCGCCGTCGGTCAGGAGCCCCGACACGACCTGGTAGGGGACGAGGGCGCGCGCGAAGGCCCCGGCGAGCTCGGGGGCGCAGCAGGCCGAGCAGTTCGCGAGCCACTCGCCCGTGTCCGTGTGGGCGTAGTCGAGCGCGGCGACGGGCTGCAGATTGAGCACGACGACGGGGACGCCGGCGCGCTGCACGGCGGGGAGCACCTGGCTGGACGTCGCATAGGTGGCGGTATGCAGCAGGATGAGGTCCACCCCCTCGCGCGCGAAGAGATCGCCAGCCTGGCGGGCGCCGTCGGCATCGTCGACGAGGCCAGCCGAGACCACGTCGGCCCAGGGATCAACGCGCTCCGTCACCCGGCGGGTGTAGCCTTCCAGGCGCTCCTTCAGGCCGGGGAATTGCGGCCAGTAAGCCGCCAGCCCGATGCCGAACACGCCGACGCGCCCGCGCGCGCGGTGAGGTGGCGTGGTGGGGTGGGATGTCGCCGTCGTGCCAGGCCAGTCCAAAATATCAGTCATCAGGTCGTGTCCTCCACAAAAAAGCCAAATTACGTGTGTACGTCGCCGTTCATGCGACGCGCCACCCAAGCGCCCATAAGGGACGCTTGTACTCCCCAGGCGCCACTCGTTCAGTCATGGTGGAACATCTCGTCGAGCAGGTAGAACGAGCCCGTCGCGGGGTCGATCGGGCTGTCCATGATGTCCTTCATATCGTCCTGCCAGCGCCCGTTGGCGCTGTTCGCCGCGAGGGAGCGCTGCGTCGCCGCCCAGTCGTCGACTTCGCAGTAGGCGAACAACTGCGTGCCGTGCCGGAAGATGCTATAGTTGCGCATCCCCGCCGCGCGCAGGGCCTCCGTCATCTCCGGCCAGATCTCGTCGTGGCGCCGCCTGTACTCCTCCTCGACGCCCGGCTTCATGCCTAGCAAAAACGCGACACGTTGCATCAGGTCCTCCTTCCGAAGACACGCTTGATCTGTTCCAGGTACGCCAGACCGTGCGTCGTGTCCGGCTCCAGGTAGCTGCCCTCGGTCCACTCGTTCCATGCGTTGACCGTGAGGATGGGATGGGCGGCCCGCCCCTCGTCGAGAAAGGACTTAGCTCGCTCCAGCGCCTGCCCGAACGCGGCAGGCGTGTTACCGGCGAGGACCGGCATGTAGGGGTAACCCAGGTTCTCGTACGCGTCCGACTGCACCGTGCGCGGGCTGGGGTCCCAGCCCATCGTCACGTTGGGGTAGTAGGGCAGGGCATATTGACCCGCGAAGCGCCCCCAATCCCTCGCCGCGGCGCGCGCGTACTCCTCGTAGGGGACGGTCGGGAAGCCCTCCAGTGGTGTGTGGTGAATCCACACGTACGAGGTCACACTGTCGAAGCCGAGCCGCGCCAGCAACTCGTCGGGGTCGCGCGGCATCCCCTCGCCCGGCAGCACCTGGATGCCCCAGACCACGGCGTTGAGGTGCGGATCGCCCACACCCGCGGCGCGCGCCCTAGCCCGGAAGTCGTCCAGTGCCGCGCGCGTGTTCTCGATGCCGCCGAGCCTCTCGACCAGGCGCATCAGTTCGTAGACCGAGAGGTAGGGCCGGCCGTCGACCCGCCAGTACGACGGGTGCGCGAAATAGCGCTCCACGATGTGCGCGGCCGCCGCGTCGAACGCCGCGCGCGCCATCGCGCCGGGCATCAAGAGCGGCGCGCCGCCGCGCTTGGCGGGGAAGAGGTCGATCCAGTCGTGGTTGGCCCACATCAGGGCGAACGTGAGGCGGTCGTTGTTCGGAGCGTCCAGGAAGTCGCGCGCGAGCGCCCGGTCCAGAAACGGGCCGCCCTCGTACCAATACCAATCAAAAATGAAGGCGTCGAGGCCGTGGTCGGCCGCCGCGTCGATCTTGCGCGCCATCGCCGCCGGGTCGGATTCATCCTCGTAGCCCCAGAGCGGGGTTTTGGGCTGCCGGTGTCCAGGGAAGCGGGGCTCGGCGCGCCGCAGCAACTCCCACTCCGTCCAGCCCCGGCCATGCCAGCGGTCGTTACGCGGATCGGGGTGGTAGCCGGGGAAATAGTACGCGGCGATCTGATAGTTACAGTTCATCGTCGACCTCCAGGTCTAAGGGGATGAGGTGGAGCGCGTAGTAGGCGTGCGTGGCGAAGTCGCCACGGGTCAGCAGCCACAGCCTGTGCTGGCGGTTCGTTCATCCGTGCGACGACATACACTTATTCATCGCACGGATGAACGAACCGCCAGCACAACCTTATGAACCGGGTCTATTTACGGCGAGGCCCACACGCCACGTCTACGCAATCGCGCAACGGAAGTCGTACGCGCCGGATCCGACCACCAGCACGACGCGCAGCAACTCGACGCGCAGCAACTCGACGCCCTCCGTGTCCCGTAGCGTCGCATCCCCTTCCATTATGGCAACTGCATTGGCGGCGGGCAGGAAGACCGTGGCCGTGGTGTTGGCCGGGATGGTCACATACAACGAAAAGACGCCGTCCCCGACCCGCCGCGCACTGACGATGCGTCCGCGTACGGAGTCGTACGCGGCGCGGGCGTACGTGAGTCCTCCGCCAGGACACGGCCGGATCAGAATGTGTTCGTAGCCGGGGCGCGCGGGGTCCACGTCGATGCCGGCGACGTAGCGGTACAGCCACTCGCCGACCGACCCCAACGAGTAGTGGTTGAAGCTGTTCATGCCAGGGTCCTCGAAGCCCCGCTCGGCCGTCCAGCCGTCCCAGCGCTCCCAGATCGTCGTCGCGCCTTGCCTGATGGAGTACCCCCACGAGGGGTAGGTCTCGTTGAGCAGGAGACGATAGGCCACGTCGGCGTGTCCCGTTTCGGTCAGGACCGGCAACAGGTAGCCGACCCCGACGAAGCCGGTGGTCAGGCGCCAGTCCCTCTCCCTGATCTTCGCCACAAGGTGGTCCGCCGCGGCAGCGCGCAGGTTGCCCGGCAACAGATCCATGTGCAGCGCCAGCACGTACCCCGTCTGCGTGTCGCCCGCGACGCGGCCGTCGTCGGATACGTAGGCCCGCATGAAGGCCACCTTGATCGTGTCGAACAGGGCCTCGTAGCGCGCGGCGTCCTCGGCGCGACCGAGGGTGCGCGCCACGCGGGACATCAGCCGCGCGTCGTGGGCGTAGTAGGCCGTGGCGAGCAGGTCTTTGGGCGTGCGGCTGCCGAAGGCATTGGAGGGGTCGTCGCCGTCGAGGGCCAGCCAGTCGCCGAAGTCGTTGCCGCGCGCGTGGCGCCACAGGCCGGCGGGGTTCGCCGCCTCCAGATAGGAGAGCCAGCGCGCCATGCCCTCGTCGTGTTCCGCTAAGACGCGCGTGTCGCCGTAGACCTGGTAGAGCGTCCAGGGCACGATCACGCCGGCGTCGCCCCAGGCCGGCGCGCCGTGGCTCAGGTCGGTACCCTGTAAGGCGAGCAGCGGCGCGATATCGGGGAACGCGCCGTCGGGCGACTGCGCGTCGGCGACGTCGGTGAGCCACTTGGTGAAAAAGGCGGCGACGTCCGCGTTGCAGCTGGCCGTGCGCGCGAAGATCTGCGCGTCGCCCATCCAGCCCAGGTGCTCGTCGCGCTGCGGGCAATCGGTGGGCGCGGAGAGAAAGTTGCCGCGCTGGCCCCACACGATGTTGCGCTGCAACTGATTGACCAACTCCTGTGAACACGCGAACGTCCCCACCGCCGGTGTGTCGGAGCCCACGACGCGGGCCGTGATGGCGTCGGGCGTCAGGTCGCCGGGATAGCCCATGACCTCGACATAGCGGAAGCCATGGACGGTGAAACGCGGCTCGAAGACGTCCTCGCCGTCGCCCCCAAGAATATAGGTATCGGTCTGGCGGGCGCTACGCAGGTTCTCCGTGTAGAGCGCGCCCGCGGCGTCGCGCATCTCGGCGAAGCGCAAGCGTACGCACGTCCCAGTCGCGCCGGTCACGCGCAAGCGCGCCCAGCCCACCATGTTCTGCCCCATGTCCACGACAGAGACGCCGCCGTCCAGACGGGTGATCGCCACGGGCGCCACCTCCCCGACGACGTGGACGGGCTCGGCGCGGTTGGCTACCAGTGGGGTGGCGTCGCGGTCCGCGACGGCGACCGACGCCCAGGCGGCGTCGTCGTAGCCCGGCGAGTCCCAAGCGAGCAGGTCGGCGCGGGCATCGTAGCTCTCGCCCATCAAGAAGTCGGAGTAGAGGATAGGTCCGGTCACGGCGCGCCACGCGCCATCGCTCGCGATCGTCTCCGTGGCGCCGTCGTCGTACTCCATGTGGAGCTGCGCGAGCAGGTGGAGCCGCGGCCCGTAGAGACCGTACTGCCCGGCGAAGCCCAGGTAGCCGGCGTACCAGCCCGTGCCCAGGATCGCGCCGAGCGCGTTCTCGCCCTCGCGTAGCAGACCGGTCACGTCGTAGGTCTGGTACTGGATGCGTGCGGTGTAGTCGGTCCAGCCCGGCGCGAGCAGCGCGTCGCCAACGCGTTGACCGTTGAGGCGCGCCTCGTACAGGCCGCGCGACGTGGCGTAGAGCCGCGCGCGGCGCACCGGCCGCGTCACGGCAAACGTCCGGCGCAGGTAGGGACTGGGCGCGAGGCCGGGCAGGTCGGGGTCGGCGGCCGGCGACGCGCCGTCGAGACCGATCCACACACCCGCCAGTCCGTGGGGTCCAGCAGGCCCATCTCCCACCAGGCCGGCGCACTGTAAAGCGACACCGCGCCATCCTGGTCCCACACACGCACGGCCCACCAGCAGCGCTGGCCGGATCGCGGCGCGGGGCCGGCGTCGTCGACGTGGACGGATTGGCCGCTCTCGACGCGCCCGCTGTCCCATAGATCGCCTTTGCCGGCGCGCAAGCTATCCTCGCTGGCCGCGACCAGTATCTGGTAAGCAGACTGCCGCCACGCCCGTCGCGCCGAATCCAGGGTCCAGCTAAGTCGGGGTCGCGTGACGTCGATCCCCAGCGGATTTGTCAGGTACTCGCAACGCGGGCGCGCCGGCGCCGGGCCCCTGCCTGTCGTCATGTGACATCTCCCTGCATCGTGCTTTTACGGCGGGGGTCTCGCGCGTCGTCAGGCTCCATTGTTACGATCCGTACTGGCCCGAGCAAACCGCTCGGGCGCTCTCTCCGCTCGAAGGCGTTGGCGTTCGTGTTCGCCACGACGACGACCAACTCATTCGCCCCTACTCGACGATAGTCTGTGATGTCAACAAGATACGGGGCGAACACCAGAGGCGGTAAGGCGTGTCCGTTGATGCGCGCAACGGCGGTCTCGAAGACGTACCCCAGGTCCACCACGACCCGCTCTCCCGGCTTTGGCGGGCCACTCAGGGTAAACGTCGCCCGATATGTCCCCTGTCCCGAGTGCCAGGCCAGCCCCCACTCGGCCCAATTCACAAGGCCGCCGGTCCACTCCCGGCCGGCAACGGATACGTTCCAGTCGTCAAGTCGTTGTTCCCGTGTGACGCGATTGCCCAGGAGCATGGATGTCCCTGGATTAACCGCCCAACGATCCGCGGATTCTGGCCTACCAGAACCGGACCGTGCCGCGAGCAGATAGGATTGCCCCGCCGCAAAGGGTAGCGTGACAGCCATCGTGCCATTAGTAGTGCGGACAGCGGGCAACGCGCGCTGCTCCCCTGTTAGTGGCAGCCACTCCTCGACTATCGCGCCCCCCACCAACCATAGCGTTGCGGTGAAGCGCCGCTCCGACTCGTTGACGATAAAATAGACATCCGTCTCACCGACCTGCCGACGATGGTACGTCAGCACGGACGACAGAGGACGGATAACTGTCTCACGCCCATTCCCACCACGGTTCTCGTACGTCGTCATGATGTCGTCGTCGGCCGGGTCGATCGCGACCTCAAGGTCGGCGGGGGCTACCGTCCGCAGCAGAAACACGGTCGCCGCGATCCCCTGCTGCACAAGGCCGATGCGGCCGGTCCCATAGGGGACGAAGTCCGGCCGGTCCAATTGTAACAAACGATCGCGCAGCGCGGCCCATTGGTCCGGCGCGTCCCCGCCTACGACCTGACGCGGCAGGCCGCCCACAAACAGAACGACGCCCCCAGCCTCAGCCAGCGCGAGCGCCCGATGCAGGGCTTGCGCGTGCATGACATCCATCAGCGGGACGACGAGCGCACGGAACGTCTCCTGATCGACGCGCAGCGACCCCGACTCTACCGAGGCCGTGGACAGGACGGTGTGATCCACGAGATCGAAATCATACTGGTTCTGGAGCAGGTGCAGGCCTAGCGCGATCAACGATAGGTCGGTCCGCTGCACGGGGAGGTCAGGCTCGGACAACTGCCACGGCTCCCACGCCTTCCCGTCACACGGGCGCGGCGCCTCCGGCGTCATCGTGACCCAGGCCTGCTCGATCGGATAATATAAGGCGACCGGGGCTACATGGCGCCCTTGCGACAGAACGGCGGAGAGGCGCGCCACGTAGTCCCACAGAGGCTTGCTGTGCTCCCACCAAGGGTTCTGGAAAAACTCCGAAGGCGGGCACTCGCGCCGTCGATAGTCGTCGATGCTGTAGTAGAAGCCGTGCGGACACAGCCAATTGACCCCCCGCACATACTGATAGTCGATGATCCGCTTCATGTAGGACGGGGCCAGTTTCCAGCCGGTCAATGCGAACGTTTCGCTGAGCACGCGTGGCCGGCCGTTGGCGTGCGCGACCGAGGCGACAAGTTTCTCCGCCAGCTTATCGGTCACCTCGTCGATTTTGTCGACACCGGGGACCTGCAGTGGGGCCAGCGCGGCAAAAGGGTTGCCCGAATGACGCGTCATCGTGTAGAGCCACTCTTCCCACTCGAGGTGGCCCGTCAGCAGCACTCCGTGCGCGGCGCACCAGGCGGCCAGTCGCTCAAAGAACCGTTCGCGCAGCACCTCCGTCACGGTTCGCCAGTAGTCGTAGCGCACGTGCGCCCCCCGTTCGCCCAGGTCCTCCCACAACGCGGGGAACCAGGGGAGCAGCGCGTAGCCGCGGCGGCGCGCGAACTCGCCGGCCAGGTCGTGCGTCCACGGGAGCGAACCGACGTTGCGATCCCAGAAATTGTTGTAGAAACCCGGCTCATCGACGAAGAAGCCCAATATGGTCGTCCCGAAGTGCGCGGCGAACCGCGCGTGATACTGCTCGTGAGTTTCGGCGATAAACGTGTCTACGGCTCCCGCGTTGATGAGGTCGACGTAGCGGCAATCGGAGTAGGCGGCGATCCAATCGGTTGACTGCTGCCGGGCAACCATCACGCACCAATCGCCTTCCGGCGCATCCCAAGATACCAGCGCGTTCTGCAGGTGGAGCGTCAGTGGCTCCTCGTCGGCGTAGACGTGCGTGTAGCGGGAACGATCCGTCCACTGCGCCGACGCAACGCCATGCAGATGGAAGGTCAGCGGGTCCGGCGACACAGGGTGTACGGCGGCGATGCGGGTGGCGACGACGGCGCGCACCTCGAACGAGCGCTCCAGCTCTAGGCGCAGCGGGGCCGGCCCGTGCACGTAATGGCGCTCCACGATCAGGTTCTGTCCTACGTAATCCGGATCGCGGGCGAGAACCCGGCCACCGGCGTATCCGCTGGCCCAGTTCTCCTCGTCGTAAATCCAGACCTTCATGCCCAGCGCGGCTGCCTCATCAAGGGCCACGTGGCAACGGTCGAACCAGGTCTCCGACAGGTACGGTATGGTCAAGCCTTTGCGCGCATGGATGACAAAAGCGCCAATGCCCTTGTCGCGCATCAGGTGAATCTGCCGCACGATCTCGCGCGGCTCCATGTCACCGTTCCAGAACCAGAACGGGCATGCCGTGTGCTCCGCCTCCGGCCGGTCGAAGATCACGCCCAGAGGCGCCAGCGCCTCCACCGTCCCTGGCTCCTGTCGCGCGGTAACAGTCATTGAACCTCCTCAGTACGGTGGGTATAGCAGAAAGTTCTGCATTGGTGGCAAGATAGAGCCGGAGCCTTGCGCCATGTGTGGATCTGCCCCAACCTAAGGCTAGGAATGCGCTATGCCCCATACACCATTAAGTGACACGATTTAGTGGAGAGTATACGCGTCGAATCGTTGCGCTGTCAATTAGGGCATATCCTGTCCTGCGTCGATGTCACGGCCGGTTGACAAGCGGCGTCATTAGCTCTATAGTAGCTCATGACACGAGTTAATGGCTCGTGTCACCAGATAAAGAACAGGGCTCGTGAATTATCGGCCGGCGACGTCTCCACTGGGACCGCGGCGGTCCCAGTGGAGACGTCCGCGTCTCGCGCTCGGAGTCGCTATGACCAATAATTCACGAGCCCTGAGATAAAGAAAACGGCAAAGGGGCGCTAACAGATGGAGGTGACGCAACATGGTAGGCGTCCAACCAGCCGTGATGTCGCGCGTCTGGCTGGCGTGTCACGGACGACGGTCTCATACGTTATCAACGGGACGGCGGCCGCGCGGGTTCCGTTGGGTTCTGCTGACTTGACTTGTTATTGACGAAAGACCTTCAGGTAAGGCGCGTGGATCGCGGCGCTGTCGGCCGCTTTGACGGTCCTGGGCTCTCGAAGGGGTGGGAAATCGATGCCCCTGAGCCGTCGAAACGAACAGCTTTCAGGCACCTCAGCAGGACCCAACGGAACCACTCCGGCTTACTGCCACTCCAAGACGCGGTAGCCGTGGCGCAGGCGGCGGCGCAGGATGGGGGTTTCTGCATATCCCCTCGAAAAGGTGCATCAAGGGCATTGACAGGGTCTTTGGCGTCTCAGAATAGCTAAGATGCTATGAGACGGGCATTCTGAGACGACTTTTGCGACGCGGTAGGCGTGGTGTTTCGCAAAGTGTACGTTCTGAGACATCGTTCTCGGCGGCAACGTCCTGGAATTGGCCTATTGCCCGACCGTTTCGGCTGCGGAAAGAGCTTACTGCACCTTTTTGAGGGGTTATGCAGAAACCCCCATTCAGGACCAACCCTGTGGTCGGATTACGCTAGGTACCCATCCGGGGGTCTCCTCCTTTCCTTTCCTTACTCATTCTCACTCGCGTCGCGCATCCGCGCCCCTCGGGCGGCAGGGGCGGCTGTGCTGGCTGTTTAGTTCATCCGTGCAACGATAGATACTGCATTGTTGCACGGATGAACTAAACAGCCAGCACAGGTCGACAATCCAGGGCCAATCCTCGGCAAACGGGTTAGGGCGCGTGCGATAGGTGCGCGGGTGCGTCAACTGGCTGGGCAGGGCACCCGCCTGCTCGTATGTGCGGGCCGTCCGCTCGCTCATCCCGGCCCGTGCCGCGGCCAGGGCTTGCGACCGCCCTTTCTGTCGTTCTCGCAACAAGAGTTGTACCTCGGCGTCTTTCTTCACAGCGCCTTCCTCTATAGAGAAGAGGACACTACGATGTGGGCCACGACGAGCACATCGCGCTCCATCGTGACCGGCAGTTTTAGGTGTCGCCGCCGGCAACTCTAATGGCTCTGGCACACATTCCGTGCTCTGTCCTCACCTGCCATACTCCTGGTACCACCTTTAGATACGGCGCTACCAGGAGGTTGTAATGCGCTTGACCACCTTGCTCCCCCACCTGCGCGGGCTGCGTGTGCTTAACGCCGTTGTGTCCGACGATGAGGTGACTCTCGACGTCGAGCCGATCGCGGCTAGCGCCCGGTGCCCGTCGTGCCAACGACGCTCCCGCCACATTCACTCCCACTACGTCCGCCATATCACCGACCACCCTATTGGCGGCCGCCGTGTCATCATCCATCAGCGCGTTCGGCGGTTTCGCTGTCGCGTTATGGCGTGCCCACGGCACACGTTCGCCGAGCAGTTCCCGCGTCTCGCGCCCCGCTACGCCCGGCGCAGCGCGCCGTTGGACGCACAGATGCAGGACATCGGCCTGACCCTCGGCGGTCGCCCAGGCGAGCGATTTGCCCATCGCCGCGCCACCCCCATCAGCCGGACGACCCTCCTGCGGCTCGTGCGGCGCTTGCCGTTGCCCGATGCGGGCGCACCCGCCGCGCTCGGCATCGACGACTTCGCCCTCCGGCGTGGCCGCCGCTACGGGACGGTGCTGGTCGACCTCCAGGCTCATCGCGTCGTAGACCTGCTGCCCGAGCGCAGCGCTGAGACGGTCGTGGGGTGGATGGTGGAGCGCGAGCCGCCCGAGGTCGTCTGCCGTGATCGGGGCGGCGCCTATGCGGACGCGGCGCGGCGAGCGGCACCCGCGGCGACACAGATCGCCGACCGGTTCCATCTGGCCTGCAACGGCAATGCTGTGCTTGAGCGCGTGCTCGCGCGCCATCCAGCGGCCTTGCGGAAGGCGACCGAGCTAGGGGGAGCGCGACTCGATACTGTTACCAGGGTGTCAACGCCGCCGATGCGCGACACGGATACCGCCGATGAACCAGCCGATCCGCGTCGCGCGTACCGCCGGGCGCGCTATGAGGAGGTGGTCACACTCCACCGCGCGGGCTGGTCGATCACCGCCATCGCCGAACGCATGGGCCTATGCCGACCGACCGTCCGCACATACGTGCAGGCCGATGCCTTCCCCGGCGTAGCACCGCGCCGCACCACTCTGCGCGCGGGCTCGGCGCACGCGGCCTATCTACGGAAGCGGTGGGGCGAGGGCTGTCGCGACGCGAAAGTCCTCTATAAAGAACTGCGGGCGCGCGGCTTCGACGGCTCGGTGCGCATGGTCCAGCGCGCGGTGGCCATGTGGCGCGAGGACCCGGGCCGCCGCGGGCGACGCGCTCCGCTGGCGCGGCCAGGGGAACAAGCCGCACCGCCGCAGCCGCGCCCCCTCTCGCCACGCCAGGCCACCTGGCTCCTGCTGCGGGACATCCCGGACCTTACCGGCGAGGAGCGGGCACTGCGGACACGCCTGCTGGCCGGCGCCCCGGCGGTCCGCCTGTCGCTCACGGTCGTCGACGCCTTCCGGCGCATGGTGCGTGCGCGCGACCAGGAGGCGCTGGACCCATGGCTGGAGGCGGCCGCGGCGAGCCCCGTCCCAACGATCCGCACGTTCGCGGCAAGTATCCGTCGCGACTACGCGGCAGTGGCAGCAGCATTGGAGTACCCGTGGAACAGCGGCCAAGTCGAGGGCCAGGTCACCAAGATCAAGCTGCGGAAGAGAGAAATGTACGGCAGAGGGAAGTTCGACTTGCTCCGACGGCGCGTGCTACTCGCGAGTTGAGAGGGACAGAGGCGGATAGTGGGATGTCTGGCCGGTTAGCGGTAAAGCACGGAATGTGTGCCAGAGCCACTCTAGTTTTCGCTGTGCGACCCGTTCTCACGAAACCGTTGTCAACGGGGGATGTGAGACACCCGAAAGGATGATAACTGATCGGTCGATGCCGGGCGAGATTCCCGGCCCTTCAGGTGAAGGAAG